>Ga0228535_1000597_pt1 | contig 92115 bp, 96 predicted proteins | sample SJ1metagenome_FD_168457 | JGI IMG/M metagenome (GOLD analysis project Ga0228535, IMG submission 168457) | Enriched culture of PCE-dechlorinating microbial communities from Ithaca, New York, USA - SJ1 | ecosystem: Engineered > Modeled > Simulated communities (microbial... > Unclassified | place...
AGGGCCCCCAGCACGCCGCCGCCCGCGCCTGCCGCGGCCACCTTCAGGTAAGCGGCAAAACCGGTCAACGTCTCGGCCAGCTGCAGATAGCCCAGGAAAGCCACAAAGATCAGGAACAGGCCGGAGAGGCGGCTGTGGCCTGCCCGGACGTTACGGTCGGCGCACACCATCACCCCGTAGCAGAGGAGAAAAATCGGCAGCGCCACCGCCCCGGTGCCGGCGAAAAAGCGCAGCAGCATGATGATGAACAGGCTGGCCACGCCCAGGGCGTTCACGTCGCCGCGGGGATCCGGCGCAATGATGAAATTGACCAGCAGCAGCAAGGCCACGGCGATCAGGGCGATGCCCAGGATCTGCTTATCCCGCATCAGTTCCTGCTCGCTCTTGACCGGACGTCTCGGCGTTGCCGGCCGGCGGGCCTTGCTTTTCCTGGCTGTTGATTTCTTCTTTTTCTTTGTGGTGGCCATCCGTCCCTGCCCATCCCTCCGAGCGTTTCCCGGCGATATATTGTTAAATTCTGCGTTTTTAAGCGAATATCCTGCTGATCAGCACCGCCAAGGCCAGGGCCCACACATAATAAGAGAAATAACGCAATTTGGCCTTTTCCAGCAGTTTGAGAAAGATGCGGATGGCCGCGTAGCCCGAAACCGCCGCCACCGCCGCGCCCAGCACATAGGTCCATTCCACGACCATGGACTGCTTAATGAACAAGTCGTAGCATTCCTTCAGCGCCGCGCCCAGAATCACCGGGATGGAGAGGATAAAGCTGAATTTGGCCGCCTCGGATCGCTTCAGGCCGCAGATCAGGGCGCCGAAGATCGTGGAGCCGGAGCGGGAGAGGCCGGGCGTGATAGCGATGCCCTGGAAGATACCGACAGTCAGCGCGTCGGAAAAACGCATTTCCTTCAGGGTGCGCCGGCCTTCGCAGCGGTCCGATACGGCCAACAGGATGCCGGTGACAATCAGCGCCGCGGCCACCACGGCCAAAGAAGAAAAGAGGGAGGCGAACAGATCGTCCAGCAGCAGGCCCATCAGGCCCGCGGGGATGCAGCCCACGATCAGCAGCAGCGTGTAGCGGCTGAACAAATGGCGGAAAATATCCAGGATATCCTGCCAGAACACCACCGCCACGGCAAACAGCGTGCCCACGTGAACGAACACGTCGAAAAGCAGCAGATCGCCCTCCATGCCCAGCAGAGCCTGGCCGATCACCAGGTGCCCGGAAGAAGAAACCGGCAAAAATTCCGTGAGCCCCTGCACAATACCTAACAATACCGCTTCCAGCGCTGTGACGGCCATCGTATGTACCTCCTCCTGTCTTCGCCCCCGGCTCAGCCGCTCCGCACGCTCCAGGGGCTGTTCAGCTGATCACGGGGAAACCCATGCCTTGTCATTGTACTCCAACAGCGGCTCTTTGACAAGGGCAGCCGCGGTTCTTTTTACTGCAAAAGCCGTGCGCCTGTATTGACAACTTAATACAGCACACGGCTTCTGTCAAGTCATGGTTGCGGATCCGTCAGCTCCGCGCCGGGCGCCAGCCGGGCGTCCAGAAAATCTCCCGGATTGGTGGACAGCAATCCCACAATGCGCCCGTTGCTCACCAGCACCTGCCGTCCCAGATATTGGCGCTGGCTGGGGGCGGCTTCCGTTTCGGCGCCGGCGAAAATAACTTCTTCCGGGATAATGCTCCAGATCATTTTTTCGCCCCCCTGTTCACCCGCACCCGGGGCTGCTGATCCCCGGGCTGCTGCGGCGGCGGCTGTTCGCCGTTCTGCCCCTCCGGCTGCTGCTGCTCCGGCTGCTGCTGTTGCCCCTGCCGGGGCTGCTGCTGGCATTGCTGCTGCTCGGCGATGCGCTGTCGCAGATAGCCCATCACATCGGACAGGCCGCCCACCTGATCGATGAGCCCGCAATCCACCGCCGTCTTGCCGATGACGACGGTGCCCACATCCCGGGCCAGCTCCCCGGTGGTCATCATCATTTCCTTGAATTTTTCCGCGCTGATCTTGGAATGTTCCACCACGAAATTGATGACCCGCTCCTGCATTTTTTCCAAATAATCGAAACTCTGCTGCACGCCGATGACCATGCCGGTCAGGCGGATGGGGTGGATGGTCATGGTGGCGGTGCTGGCGATAAAGGAGCGGCCCGCCGCCACGGCGATGGGCACGCCGATGGAATGGCCGCCGCCCAGCACCAGCGAAACCGTGGGCTTGCTCATGGTGGCGATGATCTCGGCAATGGCCAGGCCCGCTTCCACGTCGCCGCCCACGGTGTTCAGGATCACGATCAGCCCCCTGATCTCCGGGCTTTGCTCCACAGCCACCAACTGGGGAATGATATGCTCGTATTTGGTGGCTTTGTTCTGGGAGGGCATGACCAGATGCCCCTCCACCTGGCCGATGATGGTGATCACATGGATATCGCTGCGTTCCTTGGGCATTTCCAGCTGGCCGAAATCGGTCAGGTTCTCGTTTTGCTCCTGATTGCTCTGTTCCTGATTCTCTCCTCCCTCGTCGGGCACCAGATCAGGGTTGATCTCGTTAAGCAATTGCGGATAAGCGCGCACAATGTTTCCTCCTTGGTCCCGGCGCTCCCACCCGCTACACCTCGGAAACCACCGCCATGATCACCGGCCTGCGGCCGGTGCGCTCCAGCACGTATTTTGCCAGATTGCCGCGGACCTGATTGCTCAGGTCATGGGTATTGATTTCGGCCAGATGCTCGGGGCTGCAAAGCGCCACCACTTTTTCTTTCATCTCGCCGATAATATGCTCATATTCCTTCTCAAATATGAATCCCCGGGTATAAATTTCCGGCCCGGAAAGGATACGCGGTTTTTTCTGTTTGGCAATCAGCATGGTCAGCACGATCACGCCGCCTTCCGAAAGCTGGCGCCGTTCCTTCAGCACCGTGGCGCCCACGTCGCCCACGCCCAGGCCGTCGATGAGGACCCGGCCGCTGTGCACCGTGCCGCTGACCTGGCAGTGGCGGCGGGACAGCTCCAGCACCTGGCCGTTTTCCAGGACAAAGGTGTTTTCCTCCGGCATGCCGATTTGCTGGGCCAAAGCGCAATGCTTGTACAGCATGCGGTATTCGCCGTGGATGGGCAGGAAAAAGCGGGGCTTCACCATGTTCAGCAGCACCTTCAATTCCTCCCGGGAGGCATGGCCGCTGACATGGATGCCCTGGTTGCGCTCGTGAATCACCGTGGCGCCCAGACGGAACAGATTATCCACGGTCTTGGCCACCGTGGTTTCGTTGCCGGGAATGGGCGTGGCGGAGATGATCACCGTATCGCCCGGCATCACCTGCACCTGCCGGTGTTCGCCGGCGCTCATGCGGGTCAGGCCGCTCAAAGGCTCGCCCTGAGAGCCGGTGGTGATGACCACGATCTTGTCCGCAGGGTAATCGTTGATGCGGTCGATATCGATGAGCAGCCGCGGCGGCACCTCCAGATAACCCAGGGAGCCGGCGATGGCGAACATATTCTGCATGCCCCGGCCCACCACCGCCACCTTGCGCCCGCAGCGCTCGGCGGCCCATAACACCTGCTGGGCCCGGTGCACGTGGGAGGCGAAGCTCGTGACGATGATCCGGCCTTTGGCGGAGAAAAAGAACCGCTCCAGATTATAGCCCACGGTGCGCTCGCTGTCGGAAAAGCCTTCCCGCTCCACATTGGTGCTGTCGCTCATCAGCAGCAGCACGCCTTTTTCCCCCAGAGCGGAAATGCGGCCGAAATCCATCAGTTTGCCGTCGATGGGCGACATATCCATTTTAAAATCGCTGATGATCAGGATGGTGCCCACCGGCGTATGCACGGCCAGGCCCATGGAATCCGGGATGCTGTGGGTCAGGCGGATGAATTCCACCTTGAAGGGGCCCACCGCGATTTCCTCCCGGGGAGATACCTGGCGCAGGTCCGCTTCCAGGCGGTGCTCGTTCAGCTTGCCTTTCAGCATGCCCAAGGTCAGGGTGGAGCCGTATACCGGCGCGGGCACGTCCCGGAGCACATAGGGCATGGCGCCGATATGGTCCTCATGGCCGTGGGTCAGCAGAAAGGCCCGCACCTTCTCTTTATTTTCGATCAGGTAGGAATAGTCCGGGATCACCAGGTCGATGCCGTACATCCCGTCCTCGGGAAAGCTCAGGCCGCCGTCCACCACGATGATATCGTCGTTATATTCCAGCAGCAGCATGTTCTTGCCCACTTCGCCCAGGCCGCCCAAAGGGATGATATGCAGTTTGAAATCCCGGTGGGCCTGGCGTTTCTCCAGGGGCGTGGCGGAACGCAGCGGCAGGGCCAGCTTATTGCTGCCGAAGAATTGGGAGGGTGAAAGCTCGTCCGGGCTGGGTTTCGCCACCTCCACCCGGCGCACGGTACGCTGGGACGGGTCCTTGGGCGGCGGCTTTTTATGCTGATCCGGCACATGCCCGTTTGGGCCCTTCGCCTCCGCCAACCGCTGCTCCGTCCGGGCCGGCGCCTCGGCCGGCAGGGCCGGTTCGGCTTTCGTTTGCTGTTTGACGGCGCGCTTTTTCCGCTCCCGCTGTTCCGGCGCCTTTAAGGGCGCCGCCGCTTCCGGCGGCTCCGTTTTGGGCTTGGGTTTGGGCCCCCGCTTTTTCCGGGGCTGCTGTTCGGCAGCCTCCCCGGACGCCAGGGCCGCGGCGGGGCCGGCCGGCTGCCTGGTCAAGGCCGCAGCGGCCGCGTCCTGGCCAGCGCCTGCGAAGGGCTGTTGCTCCGGCGCAGGCTTGGACGACCCGGCCTGGTCCGCCGCCCCCGCATGGGTGTGCTGCTCCGCTTCGGAAGCCAGAACCCGCTCGATGGCGTCCTTGACCATCCGGTCGATGCCCCGTTTCTTTTCCTCATTACTTGTGTTATCTGTCATATAACCTCCTTAGGCTTATTGTATTATCCGGCGGCCCGGGGCCGCCTTTCGCTCAACCAATAGCCGGCCGCAGCCGGCCAGCGACGCAAACACGGGAAAACGGCCAGCTTCAAGCCGGCTTTCTCCACCGCGGCAGACTGTCCATCAACGGATGTCCAGCGTCGGTCACATACATTACAGTATGCTCTCCGGCCGGCCATCCCTGCCGCCTGGTCTGGCGATGCCATAGGGCGAATGCATCAGCTTAGCGCTAGAGCCAAAATCTCCGATTTTGAGCTATAGCGGCTATGCATACCTGAGCTTTTGCAGCGCAAAAACCAGGTAGGATGCGATTTTGCCGCCAGGCAAAAGCCGGCTAGGCCTTGTTTCTGCACAGCCTGTACTAAAACGGACTTTTCGGACAATCTGACGAAATAAACATATCAAAGCATAGCAGAATTATCCGGCCGAAAGCCCGAATAATTTGCCGATTAATCTATTATCAAGTCGCAAACCGGCAAAGCCTCCGCGTGCGATCATATTGCGGCGGTGTTCCGGCTCATGGCGTCTCCCCGGCTCCTGCTTGCACAGGCCCCATTGCCGGCTTCGCTGCGCCGGCCCGGGGATGCCGGGGCGCTGCCGGGCTATGCCTTGCCCGCCCGCTTCCCGGCCGCCGGCCGTATTGACAGTCTGCGTTACAGCCTATACCGTACCTTACTAGAATACCCGCTAAATCAAGCCGATATCCGCCATCGCGGCGTCAATCACGGCGGCCTGCGCGGCATTGACCCCGGTCATGGGCAAACGGCAGGGGCCGACGGCAAAACCCAGCCGCCCCATGGCGTATTTCACCGGCATGGGATTGGTGGTGATGAACAGCTTTTTGCACACATCGAAATAGCGGTAATGCAGCTCCTGGGCCCGCTCGATTTGCCGCTGGTCATAAGCCTGCAGCATTTCCTGGATCTCACGCCCGATCAGATGGGCGGCCACGGAAACCACGCCGCAAGCGCCCAGGCAGTACATGGGCAGCAGCACACTGTCCTCGCCGCTATAGATGAGGAAATCCGGCGGCGTCAGCGCCCGGTAGAGACTCATCTGGTCCATATCGCCGCTGGCTTCCTTGATGGCCGCGATATGGGGCAGTTTAGCCAGGCGGGCCAGGGTCTCGGGAGCCAGGTTGTTATTGGTGCGCCCGGGGACGTTATACAGCATCACCGGCACATCCAGCGCCTGATCCAGGGCTGCGAAATGCGCGTACATGCTGTCTTGGGGGGGCTTGTTATAGTAAGGCGTGACAGCCAGGATGCCGTCCACGCCCAGGGCTTCGGCTTTTTTGGACAATTCGATGGTGTCGGCGGTATCGTTGTTGGAAGTCCCCGCGATAACCGGGGCTTTACGCGGCCGGGCCACTTCAATGATCGCGGAAAACAGCTTCAGCTTTTCCGCATGGTTCATGGTGGCGCCTTCGCCGGTGGTGCCGGACACCACCAGGCCGTCGCTGCCGTTTTGCAGCAAATATTCCGCGATCTTCTGCGCCTCGTTGAAATTTACATCGCCGTTTTCGTACATCGGCGTAATCATCGCCGTCAGCACGCGCCCGAGATCCATAAACTTAACCTCCCTATCAGGCAGAACCGCCGTGATCCGGCGCTCTGCCGCCTTTTTTTATGCACAGCGCGGGACGAAAAAAGCAAAATGACAAACGATCGGCAAAGCCAGGCCGGATCGCCGCTTTCCTGATGGCGCGGAAAGGGGAACTTCTTCAGACGCCTTTTCCGCTGCAGGGGCGGCTTGATTAGCGGATCAATCCTTCCCTGACCAGCAACTCCGCGATCTGCACGGCGTTGGTGGCCGCGCCTTTCCGGATCTGGTCCGCCACCACCCACAGCATCAGGCCGTTGTCGGAGGAGAGATCCCGGCGGATGCGGCCCACATAAACCGCGTCCGTATCGGAACTGAGGATGGGCATGGGATACTGGAATTGGGCCGGATCGTCCACCACCACGACGCCGGGGGCATTGGCCAGCAGTTCCCGGGCCGCTTCCGGCGAGAGAGGCCGCTCCGTCTCGATGGTCACGGCCTCGCTGTGGCTGCGGAACACCGGCACGCGCACGCAGGTGCAAGCCACGCGGATCTCCGGGTCATGGAACATTTTCCGCGTCTCCCAGACCATTTTCAGCTCTTCCTTATAATAGCCGTCATCCTTCAGCACGTCGATCTGGGGGATCACATTGAAAGCGATCTGATGTTTAAAGGCTGCCGGCTGGACAGGTTCGCCGTTTAAGACCTGGCCGGTTTGTTCCCGCAATTCCTCCAGGCCCGGCAGGCCCGCGCCGGATACCGCCTGATAGGTGCTGCAAATGACGCGTTTGATCCGCGCCGCGTCATGCAGCGGCTTTAAGGCCACCACCAGCTGGATGGTGGAGCAATTGGGATTGGCGATGATGCCGCGATGCCAGCGCGCGTCCTCCGGATTCACCTCCGGCACCACCAGGGGCACATCGTCCTGATACCGGTAATTGCTGCTGTTATCGATGACCACCGCGCCGGCCCCCATTGCCGCCGGGCCGAACTCCAGAGAAGCGGAGCCCCCGGCGAACAGGGCGATATCCATGCCGGCAAAGCTGTCCGCCGTGGTTTTTTCCACAGTATATTCCCGGCCGCGGAAATTGATACGTTTGCCTTGGGAACGCTCGGTAGCCAGCAGGCGTAATCGGCCCACCGGGAAATCACGCTCGGCCAATACTTTGAGAAACTCATGCCCAACAGCGCCGCTGGCGCCGACGATCGCGATGTTATAGGATGCCATAACCCAGTCTCCGCATAGATATTTCATATATTATATCATCATCAGGCCGGCTAAGCAATACGGAAATTTTCCGCCTTGCCCCGGCTTGGGCCTGCGGGGAGCCGCGGGGCTTGCGGATGCCGCTGCTTGCAGCGTGCCGCCGATCGTGCAGGCAGCAAGCGCCGGCGCCAATAGGATCAGCAGCGCCGTTATCATGCTAGGTATACGTATCTTCTTTCTCCCGATCGACAGGGTTTCCGGCCTGTGCAGCTGTTATAACATATTTGGTAAATGATGAGGATATCGTGCAAAATATTTTTATTTTTACTTTTACCATAATTTTCCAGGCATTTTATCTGCGCTCCTGTAAAATTCTCCTTGCTAAATTTTATCAGATACATTATTATTAGTAATACATAGACTGGAATTGAGATATTTTTATAATCAGCCCACTGTTAAACGGAGGTGATCGCATGCCGGGTAAGTTACAGATCCGTATGCTGGGGGAGTTCTCACTTACATATGGCGACCATTCCATTAACGACCGGGAAAACCGCTCCAAGAAAGTATGGACGCTGCTGGCCTATATGATCTGTTTCCGGAACCGGGAAATCACCCAGCAGGAATTGATCGATTTGCTGTGGTCCAACGACAGCAGCGACAATCCGGCCAACGCCCTGAAAACCATGTTCCACCGGGTGCGTTCCTCCCTAGATAATCTGAAATACGCGGGCGGGCATAAGATGATCGTCAGCCGCCACGGTTCCTACGCCTGGAATAATGAGCTGGATTTTACCGTGGATGTGGACGAGTTTGAGGAACTGGTACACCAGGCCAAGGCCATCGGCATCACGCCCGAACAGAAGCTGGCCCTGTACCGCCGCGCCGTGGCGCTCTATAACGGCGATTTCCTGCCCAAATACAATACCGAGTCCTGGGTCATCCCCATCAATGTCTATTATCACATGATGTTCCTCCAGATCGCCCATGAAATGATCGGCCTGCTGTCGGAGCTGCACCTTTATGACGAAATCGCGGCGGTGTGCAGCAAGGCGGTGGAGGTCGACCCCTATGACGAGGATCTGTATTATTATCTCATCAAGGCGCTGGTGGATTCCGGCAATCAGCAGGCGGCCATGCGGCAATACGAGAAGATGACCGAACTGTTTTATCATAAATTCGGCGTCACGCCCAACAACGATCTGACCGCCCTGTACCGGGAAGTGGTCAAAACCACCAACAGCATGGAAACGGACCTCAATATCATCAAGGACCACCTGCGGGAAGCGGACGCGGTGGAAGGAGCCTTTTTCTGCGAATACGAGTTTTTTAAGGATATTTACCGCATCGAGGCCCGGGCCGCCGCCCGCAACGGCAGCGCCATCCATATCGGCCTGCTGACGGTCAGCAGGGCCCAGGGCAATAATAAACTGCCCCTGCGCAGCCTGAACGCGGTCATGGGCAAGCTCAGGGAATGCATCCGCGTTTCCCTGCGCAAGGGCGACGTCTTCGCCCTCTACAGCGTTTCCCAATATATTATCATGCTGCCCCACGCCAGCTACGAGGACAGCCAGATGGCGCTGAACCGCATCATCAAGCGCTATAACCGGGAAAACCCCCGCAGCACCGCCAAGCTGAGCATGGCCATCCAGCCCCTGGAGCCGATCATGTTTTGAGGCGCCTGACCGAAGGGGCCGCCTTGTCTCGCGAGCTACATAGCGAATGCAACAGCTGTGATTCTCCCGGAGAGGAAATCCAGCTGGGCCTCGTTCCCGGCCCGCCGCTATTTCCACAGTTAAAAACCGCCCCGGAAGGGGGCGGTTTTGTTCTATGCGTCGGGGCTCAGCGCTTGCTCGGAAATTTAACGCTTGCCCTTGATGTATTTGTCGATAGCCTGGGCGGCTTTTTTGCCCGCGCCCATGGCCAGAATGACGGTGGCCGCGCCGGTGACCGCGTCGCCGCCGGCGTAGACGCCCTCGCGGCTGGTGCGGCCGGTTTCCTCGTCGGCGACGATGCCGCCCCAGCTTTCGCATTCCAGGCCCGGGGTGGTGGATTTGATCAGCGGGTTGGGGCTGTTGCCGATGGCGATGACCACGGTCTGCACGTCAAGGATGTATTCGCTGCCCGCCTTCTTGACAGGGCGGCGGCGTCCGGAAGCGTCCGGCTCGCCCAGCTCCATCTCCACCACTTCCATGGCCTTGACCCGGCCCTGTTCGTCGCCGATGATGCGGGTGGGATTGGTCAGCAGGCGGAAGATGATGCCCTCTTCCTTGGCATGATGCACTTCCTCGGCCCGGGCCGGCAGCTCCTTATCGCTGCGGCGGTAGACGATATAAACGTTCTCCGCGCCCATGCGCTTGGCGCAGCGGGCCGCGTCCATGGCCACGTTGCCGCCGCCCACCACGGCCACGGTCCTGCCCACCTGGATGGGCGTATCGTGGTTGGGAAAATCATAGGCCTTCATCAGATTGATGCGGGTCAAAAACTCATTGGCCGAATAAACGCCGATCAGGTTCTCGCCGGGTATCTTCTGGAAATTGGGCAAGCCGGCGCCGGAACCCACGAACACCGCCTCAAAGCCTTGTTCCTGCATCAGCTCGTCCAGGGTGATGCATTTGCCGATCACCATATCGGAAACGATCTTGACGCCCAGGGCTTCCACCGTGGCGATCTCCTTGCGCACCAGGGCTTTGGGCAGACGGAATTCGGGGATGCCGTATACCAGCACGCCGCCGGGGGTGTGCAGGGCTTCGAAAATGGTCACGTCATAACCCAGCTTGGCCAGGTCCCCGGCGCAGGTGAGCCCGGCGGGGCCGGAGCCCACAATGGCCACCTTATGCCCGTTGGGTGGCGCTACCTCCGGTTTTTCCGCGCCGTGTTCCATCTGATAATCGGCCACAAAGCGCTCGATACGGCCGATGCCCACCGGCTCGCCTTTCTTGCCCCGAACACACAGGGCCTCGCACTGAGTTTCCTGGGGGCAGACCCGGCCGCAGATGGCGGGCAGGGAATTGGTGCTTTTGACCACCGCGGCGGCTTCCAGGAATTTGCCTTCCGCCACCAGGCTGAGGAATTCCGGGATGCGCACGTTGACCGGGCAGCCGGAAACGCAGGGCTGATTTTTGCAGTTCAGACAGCGCCGAGCCTCGTCCATCGCCATTTCAGGCGTGTAGCCCAACGCCACTTCTTTATAGTTAGCGGAGCGGACGATGGGGTCCTGTTCCGGCATTTTATTCTTTTCCAAGCTCATGTTCGCCATTATCTGATACCTCCCGTCAGGCGGCATTCATGCTTCTTCATGCTTTCCGCTTCCTCCGCATGGTACATGCGGGCGCGGGCCATGGCCTCGTCGAAATCCACCTGATGCCCGTCGAAATCCGGACCGTCCACGCAGGCGAATTTGGTGACGCCGCCCACGGTCAGGCGGCAGCAGCCGCACATGCCGGTGCCGTCCACCATCACGGAATTCATGCTGACGATGGTGCGGATGCCGTAAGGCCTGGTCATCTCCGCCACCGCTTTCATCATCACCAGGGGGCCGATGGCGATCACGGTATCATAGCCGGCGCCGGCTTCCATCTGCTCCTGGAGGGCGGCGGTCACGAATCCCTGATGTCCGTTGCTGCCGTCGTCGGTCATGACGATCAAATTGGTGCAGGCGTTGGCAAATTCATCTTCCAGGATGATCAGATCCTTGGTTTTGAAGCCCACGATGAAATCAACCGTGGCGCCCAGATCATGTAAAGCCTTGGCCTGCGGATAGGCAATGGCCACGCCCAGGCCGCCGCCGACCACGCACACGTTTTTCATGCCCTCGAATTCGGAGGCGATGCCCAGCGGGCCCACGAAATCCAGCAGGCGGTCGCCCTCGTTCAGGGTATCCAGGGTATAAGTGGTATAGCCAACCTTTTGGAAAATGATGGTCACGGTGCCGGCCTCCCGGTCGTATCCGGCAATGGTCAGGGGGATGCGCTCGCCGTTTTCATCAATGCGCAGCATAATGAATTGCCCGGGCAAAGCCTTTTTGGCGATATGCGGCGCCAAAATTTCCATATAGGTCACTGTCGGATTCAGGACCCTTTTTTTGACAATCGGAAACATATTTTTCCTCCTTGCGCTGTTTTTCTACCTAATAACGTCGGGCACGCCACTTAATATAATAATTCAGGATACAATGCTTGTCAAGTTTACTGAATATTATAGAATCTGCTTTAGCTGCGGCTTTAAAGCAATTACATAATTTTACTCCACGGTTGCGCTGAAAAAACAATCGTTTGCAGCCGTCCGCCGCCGCCGCTCCGCAAAGCAAGGCCGGCAGCGGCCCCGAGCCGGCGTCCGGGCAGGCGGAGAGCCTGTTTCCGCCTGTTCTTCCCGGGACAAAAAATGAGGCGCCGCCGGAACGGCAACGCCTGCCAAACTGCTTATACCGGCCAGGGGCGGCCGACGAGGGGTATCCGGCCGCCGTCCGGCAATCCGTGCTTCTGGCCGCCGGGGCGGCGGGACTACAGGGACAGCACAGCCTGCCGCAGCGCCGCCAATTGCGCTTCCGTGGGAATATACTGCAGCCTGGTCATGGGCAGGCAGATCTCGAAGCCGCATTTTTGCAGCTCCTCCTCCACCAGGCCCACGCTTTGGCCGCTCCAGCCGTAAGAGCCGAAGGCGAAGGCTTTCCGGCCTTTGGGCGACAAGCCCTTCAGATAGCAGAGGAAAGCCGCCACCGTGGGCAGCATGCCGTTGTTCAGGGTGGGGGAACCCACGGCGATATATTGGGAATCCAACACTTCCGGAACGATATCGGACATATGGGTCGTTTTCAGGTCAAAATAATGCACGGGCAGGCCTTTTTCGCCGAAAGCCTCGGCAATGGACCGGGCGATGGTTTCCGTGGCATGCCACATGCTGTCGAACACCACCAGGGCCCCGTTGCCGCAGCCGCCGCCGGTCCATTGGCCGTAGGCGGCGAAAATATCCCGGATATGGCTGCGCCAGATCACGCCGTGGCTGGGGGCGACCAGTTCCAGCTCCAGGCTTTGCGCCGCTTTCAAAGCCCCGGCGGCCTGCTTCCAATAGGGCATGACGATATTGGCAAAGTATTTGCGGGCTTCCCGCATCACCAGATCCAGCGGCGCCTGGTCGTCAAAACGCTGGGCCGAGGTAAAATGCTGGCCGAAGGCGTCGTTGGAGAAGAGGATTTTTTCCTCCGGGCAATAAGTGACCATATTGTCCGGCCAATGCACCATGGGCGTGGGCACGAACACCAGGTTGCGGCGGCCGATATTCAGCGTGTCCCCGGCCTGCACCGGCAGATAGCCGCGGTCGCCGTAATGCAGGGTCAATCCCCTGACCCCGTGGGGGGCGGAAGCCACCACCTGCGCCTTGGGGCAACGGGCCAGCACCGCGGGAAGGGAGCCGCTGTGATCCGTTTCCACATGGTTGGCGATCAGGTAATCGATATCCGCCGGGTCCACCACCTCCGCGACCCGGGCCAGCAATTCCCCGGCAAAGGGCGCCTTGGCCGTATCGATGAGCGTTATCTTGTCGTCGATAATCAGGTAGGCGTTATAGGTGGCGCCCAGATCCGTGGTGTAGCCGTGGAACAACCGTAAAGACCAGTCGACGGCGCCCACCCAGTAGACGCCTTCTTTGATCGGTATTGCTTGCATCTTCATTTCCCAGCCGCCTTTCTCTGCAAATTGAGCGCCCTGCCGGCGGGCGCGAAGCCATCACTGTGTATTGTTTTCTACAATTTTTTTTGATTTCCTCTCCTCACAAAAGTTCCCCTGCTTTCATGAAAGCAGGGGAACCTTTCTCATTTAACAGGTCAACAGTAGGCGGGGATTACTTGATCTCGAAGCTCTCGTCGGTGAGCTCGTTGTATTTGCCCCGGGGCACGTAATGGGTGTGCAGGTATTCATGGGAACGGTGCCCGCCGGCTTCGCCCCATTCCTTGTAGAAGGCGATCAGTTCGGGGTTCTCATGGGATTTACGCAATTGCTTCCCCTCGTCCTCGGCATAAAGGGCTTTCATCCGGGCTTTGCGGGCTTCTTCCACATCCTTGGCCCGGGGCTGGCCGCCGCCGGTGATGCAGCCGCCGGGGCAGCCCATCACTTCGATGAAGTGGTAGGGAGAGGCGCCGGCCGCCACCTGTTCCATGAGCTTGCGGGCGCCGGCCAAGCCGCTGGTAACGGCGATCCTGACCTCAAATCCTTCAGCCGCCTGCCATTCGGGCAGCACGTTCTCCAGCTTGATGGTGGCTTCCTTGATCTGCTCCAGGCCCACGATGGGCGGCACATGCAGATCGGTCCAGGGCAGCTCGCGGCCGGTGACCAGTTCGTACACGGTGCGCAGGGCCGCTTCCATCACGCCGCCGGTCAGGCCGAAGATATCGGCCGCGCCGGTGGACATGCCGAGCGGCGAGTCAAACTGCTCTTCCGGCAGGGAGAGGAAATCGATGCCCAGGGACTTGATCATATCGCCCAGCTCGCGGACGGTCAGCACCGCGTCCACATTGGGCAGGCCGTCGTTGGTCATTTCCGGGCGGGCGATCTCGGTCTTTTTGGCCGTGCAGGGCATGATGGACACCACATAGATATCCTTAGGGTCCTTGCCGATCTTCTCGGCATAATAGGATTTCAGCACCGCGCCGAACATCATATGCGGCGATTTACAGGTGGACAGATGATCCAGCTCCGTGGGGAAGTTGTTCTCAATGAACTTGATCCAACCGGGAGAGCAGGAGGTGAGCATGGGCAGGACGGCGGGTTCGCCGTTCAGTACGGCTTTGAAGCGTTTCAGGAACTCGGTGCCTTCCTCGATGATGGTCAGGTCGGCGCTCCAGTTGGTGTCGAACACATCGTCAAAGCCCATGCGGCGCAGGGCGGCCACCAGACGGCCGGTCTGGCTGGTGCCGGCGGGAATGCCGAAGCATTCGGCGATGCCCACGCGTACCGCCGGGGCGGGCTGCACGATCACATACTTCGTCGGGTCGTTCAAGGCGGCCCAGACCCGGTCCTTATGGCTGGTCTCCTGCAGCGCGCCCACCGGGCAAACCACGGTGCACTGGCCGCAGAACGTGCAGTTGCTGCCGCCGATGGGCAGCTCGAAAGCGGGAGAGATCACGGTCTGGAAGCCGCGCTGGGAAGCGTTCAGAATACTGGTTTCCTGAATGCGGTTGCAGACGCTGACGCAGCGGCGGCACAGCACGCATTTATTGGGATCCCGGGTGAAGGATTCGCAGACGTCGATCTCCGAGGTATTCTTGGCGCCCTGGAAGCGGGCTTCGGTGACGCCCAGCTCCCGGCCCAGATCCTGCAGCTCGCAGCTGCCGCTGCGCTCGCAGGCCAGGCAGTCCTGGGCATGGTCGGAAACCAGCAGCTGATAGAGGACCTTGCGGGCCTTGCGCACCCGCTCGGTATTGGTGTGGATCTTCATGCCCTCGGTGGCTTCCACCATGCAGGAGGCCATCAGATTCTTGGCCCCTTCCACTTCCACCACGCAGATGCGGCAAGCGCCGAACTGATGGATCTTATCCAGATAGCAGAGCTTGGGGATATGGATGCCGTTCGCTTCAGCCGCCTTCAAAATGGAGCTGCCTTTAGGGGCCTGATATTCCTTGCCGTTAATGGTGAGATTGATCATTGTCATTTTATCTACCTCCTATCGCAGCGCAGGCAGCGCTTGGCTTCGGCCTCGGCGTCCAGCTTGTTCATGCCGAGATTCGTCTCGCAGAAGCACTGTACCGCTTTGGCAGCCGGAACATGAGTCTTGGGGAAGCGGTTATGGATGACCACGTCGCCTTCGATATGGTAATCGGAGATAGTGACTTCGGCGCCTTTATACAGCACGCCTTTGCCGCCCAGATACGCATCGATGGAAGCGGCCGCGATCTTCGCGTCATGGATGGCATGCACCACGTCTTCCGGACCGCGGTAGGCGTCGCCGCCGGCGAACACGCCGGGCTTGGAGGTAGCCATGGTGTCGGCGTCCGCCACAATACCGTGCCACTTGTTGACCGCAATACCGTCCGCCGCGACGAAATCGGTATCAGGAGCCTGGGAAACGGCGGGAATGGCCACGTCGAACTCTTCCGCATAGTTGCTGCCCTCGATGGGACGGGCTTTGCGGCGGCCGGAGTTATCGAACTCATGCAGGGCCTGGCGTGCAATCTCAAGGCTCTTCAACTGCCCGTTTTCGCCGATGAAGCGGACCGGGTTCACCAGGGTCTCGATCTTCACCCCTTCGGCCACGGCGTCGGCGATCTCCTCCTCGGAAGCGGGCATGGCGCCGCGGTCGCGGCGGTAGAGGATCTTCACTTCCTTGGCGCCCAGACGCAACGCGGTGCGGGCGGAGTCGATGGCGGTATTGCCGCCGCCGATCACCGCCACCTTCTTGCCGGCCAAGTCCAGATCGCCCTGTAAGGCCACGCGTTTCAGGAAGTCCAGGCCGTGATAGACGCCCTCCAGGTCCTCGTCCTCGATATTGAGGCGGGAAGCGGCTTGCGCGCCCACGGCGATATAGACGGCGTCATACTGGTCGTAGAGCTCGTCCATGGCGATATCCCGGCCCACCTTGGTGTTGAGGATGATATTGACGCCGGCTTTCCGGATAATGTCGATCTCATGGGCCACGATGGCTTTGGGCAGGCGGTATTCGGGAATGCCGTAAACCAGCACGCCGCCGGCCACGGATTCCGCTTCGTACACGTCTACTTTATACCCCAATCGGGCCAGATAATACCCGGCGGTGAGGCCGCTGGGGCCGGCGCCGATAACGGCCACCTTCTTATCCAGATCCGCGATGGGCGCCAGTTCTTCAGCCTTGGGATACTTCTCCGCGTAGGCGTAATCCGTAGCGAAACGCTTCAGCTCGCAGATGGCCATGGCTTCGTCCACGGTGACGCGGCGGCAGCGTTCCTCGCAGGGATGGGTGCAGACGCGGCCGCAGATGCCGGAGAAGGGGTTGTCGCGCATCATCACCCGGTATGCGTTCAGATACTGGCCGGTGGCCAGCAGACTCATATAGCCGGGGATCTGGATGCCGGCGGGGCAGGTGTTCTCGCAGGGGCTGCTGTAGAGATGCGAGCAGACGCCGGCGCGGCAGTATTTCTTATAGATATGCTCTTCGTATTCATGACGGAAATACTGGATGGTGGAAAGGATGGGATTGGGCGCGGTCTGGCCCAGGCCGCACATGGCGGTATCCTTGACCACGGAAGCCAGTTCTTCCAGGGTCTCGATATCGCCGTCGATGCCTTTGCCGTCCACGATGCGCTCCAGGATCTCCAGCATGCGCTTGGTGCCGATGCGGCAGGCCGTGCATTTGCCGCAGGATTCGTCCTGGATGAAGTCCATGAAGAAGCGGGCGGTATCCACCATGCAGGTGTCCTCGTTCATGGCGATCAGGCCGCCGGAACCCATCATGGCGCCTAAAGCGATCAGCGCGTCGTACTCCATGGGCACGTTGAGGTTATCCGCGGTGATGCAGCCGCCGGAGGGGCCGCCCACCTGAGCGGATTTGAACTTCTTGCCGCCGATCATGCCGCCGCCGATATTGAAGATGATCTCGCCCATGGTGGTGCCGATGGGCACTTCGATAATGCCGGAATTGACGATGTCGCCGGCCAGGGCGAACACCTTGGTGCCCTTGGCTTTGGCCGTGCCGATCTGGGCGAATTTGTCCGCGCCGTCCAGAATGATGGCGGGCACGTTGGCAAAGGTTTCCACGTTATTGATGATGGTGGGCTTGCCGAACAGGCCGCGCTGGAAGGGGAAAGGCGGCTTCTGCCGGGGTTCGCCGCGCTGGCCTTCGATGGAAGCCATCAGGGACGTTTCCTCGCCGCAGACGAAAGCGCCGGCGCCGATACGGATCTCCAGATCGAATTCAAAGTCGGTGCCGAACAATTTATGGCCCAGCAGGCCGTATTCCCGGGCCTGCTGGATGGCGATGCCCAGCCTGTCCACGGCGATGGGGTATTCGGCGCGGATATACACGTAACCTTTCCTAGCGCCGATGGCGTAAGCGCCGATCATCATGCCCTCGATCAGATTATGGGGATCGCCCTCGATCACGGAACGGTCCATGAACGCGCCGGGGTCGCCCTCGTCGGCGTTGCAGACGATGTATTTGTCCGGGCCGGGAGCCTTATAGCCGGCTTCCCACTTGACGCCGGTGGGGAAGCCGCCGCCGCCGCGGCCGCGCAGGCCGGAGGTTTTCATTTCCTCCACCACCTGCTGGTCGCTCATGGTGGTCAGGGCCTTGGCGATGGCATAGTAGCCGCCGTTGGCGATATAGCTGCCGATGCTGCCGTATTCGATCACGCCGCAATTGCGGAGCGCGATACGCACCTGTTTGGCAAAGAAGGGGATCTCGTCGATGACCGGGATATGTTTGGCCAGGGCCGTATCATAGAAGGTATGTTCTTCCAGGATTTTGCCCTCCAGCAGATGGGCCCGCAGCACGTCGCGGACATTCTCGGGGTTGAGATCGGTATAGAAAATCCGTTCCGGCAGGATCAGCATGACGGGACCCACGGCGCAGGTGCCCATGCAGCCGGTTTCATACATCTTGACCTCATCGGAGAGATTCAGCTTCGCCAGTTCGTCCACCACGGCGTCGCGCACGGCGAAGCAGTTGGAGCTGACGCAGCCGGCGCCGGCGCAAACCAGCACCTGATGATGGTACTTGGACATCTCCGCGCGGTAAGACGCCCGAATGCGGTCCAGGTCCTGAATGGAAGTAATGATGTTTTCCACTTAATCCACCTCCTAATACCGCGCAAGCACGGCGTCCAGCTTGGCGGGAGCCATTTGCTTGTACACTTCGTCGTCGATCATCAGCGCCGGGGCCAGACCGCAGGCGCCGATGCAGCGGGCGATCTCAAAGGTGAATTTCTTATCCGCCGTGGTTCCGCCGACCTTGATTTGCAGTTTTTCCTCCAGCGCCTCCACCAGCTTCTTGCCGCCCCGCACATAGCAGGCGGTGCCCAGGCATACGCGCAACGTATGCTTGCCCCGCTCCGTAATGGAAAAGAAAGAATAGAAGCTTACCACACCATAGACTTCGGAAAGGGGCAGATTGAGGCCGTCCGCGATAAATTTTTGCAGCTCCAGCGGCAGATAGCCATAGATCTGCTGCGCCGCGTGCAGCACCATGATCAGCGAGCCAGGCCTGTCTTTGTAAGTATCGATGACCTTGGCGATCTGGTCATACTTCGCCTGCTCCTCCTCGCTGCACTCACAGCAGCAGCACTTCTCAGTATTGGTGTCCATTTTTAACCTCCCTTGCTTAAATAAATGCTGACATCTTTATTACCGGCCCGCGCGGTCCTGGACATCCCGCTGGCCGGGAAAAAACCGGCATCGCTTGCTTGATAAGGGGGGTTGAGCGGCAGCCTTTCCGCAACAAGGCAGCACAAAATTTGTCGCAACCCAGCGGTTCTACTCTATCATAAATAAAGTTCTTTGTCAAAACTTTATAGGGTGTTTGCCCGAGTTTCCAGAATTTTTCTACGATGAGCTATGCCTGTTAAAATACTAGATTAATAACGAAGAAAAGAGGCGAAATGCTTTCGCCCCTTCCTGCTTGACCAGACAAGCCGAACCTTGCCTTTCCCTGCCGTCAAAGGGTAAGGTTTTAACCCCTGGTTTCCTGCTTGACTTTTTTCTCGATCACCTGCCGGTCAGCCAATTCAGCGCGGATCTGCGCCGGGGTTATGCCCATGTCCGCCATCAGCACCAGCAGATGATAGACCAGGTCCGCGATTTCGTAAACCGTTTCAACCCGGCTGTCTTTCATGGCCCCGATCAGCACCTCGGCGCATTCCTCGCCGATTTTTTTTAAAATCTTTTCCCGGCCCTTTTCAAACAAATAAGTGGTGTAGCTGCCCTCCGGACGCGATGCTTTCCGGCTCTGCAGCAGCTCGTAGAGCTTTTGCAGCGTGAAATCCTCCTGCGGCGGCTCCTGCTCCGCCTGCCACAGCCGCTGAAAAAAGCAGCTTTCCGCGCCGCTATGGCAGGCCGGGCCGTCCTTTTGCACCATTGCCAGCAGCGTATCGCTGTCGCAGTCCGCAGTCAGGGACAGCAGATGCTGCACATGGCCGCTCTCCTCCCCTTTGCGCCACAATTCCCGGCGGCTGCGGGAATAAAAACAGGTGCGCCGCTCCTCAAGGGAGACCCGTACGCTCTCCCGGTTCATATAGGCCAGCATCAGCACTTGGCCGCTCAGCGCGTCCTGCACCACGCAGGGAATCAGCCCCTCGGCGTCAAATTTCAGCTCCCCGATCTCCATAAGCGCTCCTTCTATATTGTATGATTAAAATCTTTAAAGCTTTAAAACCGTCCTTTTCTTGAAAGAAAGGGACCCAAAGAACTTTAAAGGTAAAGATCGATAAAGTTTAAGGCGCTCTCATTAAAGAAAGATGCAACTAACAGCCGCTTAAATATATCTAAAATAATATTATATGGATTCTACTGTAAAGTTCTCTTGGTGCTTCTCTTGAAAGAGAAGCACGGTTTTGGAAGCTTCAAATTCTACTTCTTATAATCTCATTTCTACGCCTTGCTGTTGCAGATATTGCTTCAGCTCCCCGATCTCCAGCTCCCGGCTGTGGAAGATGCCTGCGGCCAGGCCCGCGTCCACGCCGGGCAATTGGAACAGCGCCGCGAAGTCCTCCTTTTTCCCCGCGCCGCCGCTGGCGACAACGGGGATGCGCACCCGCTCCGTCATTGCCTTCAGCAGCGGCAGGTCAAAACCCCGGCGCACCCCGTCCGTATCGATGCTGTTCACCACCAGCTCCCCTGCGCCCAAGGCTTCGCCTTCTTCCGCCCAGGCCAGGGCGTCCCGGCCCGTATCCTCCCGGCCGCCTGTGGCGAACACCCGCCAGGAATCGTTGACCAAGGACACGTCCATGGACAGCACCACGCATTGGTTGCCGTATTTCTCCGCCGCCTCCCTGATCAGCCGGGGATTTTTCAGCGCGCCGGAATTGACGCTGACCTTGTCCGCCCCGGCCTTCAGCACCCGGTCGAAATCCGCCACGCTGGTGATGCCGCCGCCCACGGTCAGGGGGATGAAAATTTCCGCCGCCACCTGCCGCAAAATATCCGTGAACAGGGGCCGCTGCTCCACCGTGGCAATGATATCGTAAAAGACCAGCTCGTCCGCTCCCGCCTCGTTATAGAAACGGGCCATGACAACCGGGTCCTCCACCTCCCGCACGTTCTGAAACCGTTTTCCTTTCACCACCATGCCGTTGCGGATATCCAAACAAGGGATAATACGCTTGGTGATCATGCCCGCTCCCCGCCTTTCGCCGCGTCCAGCGCCGCTTTCAGGTCCAGTTTTCCCGCGTAAAGGGCCTTGCCCAGGATCGCGCCGGAGACGCCCAGCTCCCGCAGGGCAACGATCTCCTCCAGACCGGCGATGCCGCCGGAAGCCACGATGTTCAGGCCCTTAATGGCGGAAAGCCGCCGGTACGCTGCCAGATTGGTCCCGGAAAGCGCGCCGTCCCGGCTGATATCCGTATAGACCACGGTGCGCACGCCCCGCCCGGCCAGGCTTTGGCAAAAAGCGAAGCCGTCCAAAGCCGTGGTTTCCAGCCAGCCGTTGACAGCCACCCGCCCCTCCCGGGCGTCCACACCCACGGCGATTTGCTCCCCGTAGCGGCTGAGGGCCCGCTCCAGGAAAGCCGGGTTTTGCCAAGCCGCCGTGCCCAGAATGACCCGGCCGGCTCCGGCCGCCAGATATCGCTCCACCCGCTCCAGGTCGCGGATGCCGCCGCCCACCTCCGCGAACATGCCGGAATTTGCCAGCAGCGCCGCGATAAGGGGAAAATTGACCGGCTCCCCGCCTTTGGCCCCGTCCAGGTCTACGATGTGCAGGCAGGCGGCCCCCGCCTCCCGGAAAGCCGCCGCAGCCTCCAGCGGCGTCTGGCTGTACACTTCCATCTGCTGATAATCGCCGTATTTCAGCCGCACCACGCGGCCGCCCCGGATATCGATGGCCGGAAAGATTTGCATATCTGTGCTCCTTTAAAGTGCCGGTAACTTTGAATCAATTTAAAGTTCTTTTGGTTCTTTTCTTACAAGAAAAGAACGGTTTTTGTTCTTACTTAAAAGCTCTCACTTTACAGCTCCGTGAACGCTTGGAGGATACGGAGCCCGGCGGCGCCGCTTTTTTCCGGGTGGAACTGGCAGCCATAGACATTTTCCCGCCACACCACGGCGGGCACTTCCACGCCGTAGGAAGCGGAAGCGGCCAGATCTGCGCCGCATCCCTTGCCGTAATAGGAGTGGACGAAATACATATGCTCCCCCTCCCGAATGTATCGGAGCAGGGGGCAGTGGGGTTTCCTGATCCGCAGGCTGTTCCAGCCCATATGGGGCGTTTTCAGATCATGGCCGCCGGCGGCCAGATCGTCGGCCAGGGCATACATGCCGCCTGCAATCAGGCCCAGCCCCTGATGATGGCCGTATTCAAAGCCTTCCTCAAACAGCAATTGCATGCCCAGGCAAATACCCAGCAGCGGTTTGCCCCGGTCCGCCTGCTCCCGGATGACCGGGTTGAGGCCGCTGGCCTGCAGCCTGGTCATGGCGTCGCCGAAAGCGCCCACGCCGGGCAGGATCAGGCGTTCGGCGGCGCGTATCTCCGCCGGGTCGGCGGTGACGCGGGGGTCGGCGCCGATCCGCCTCAGGGAAGAAACCAGGCTGTAAAGGTTGCCCAGGCCGTAATCAATAATGGCGATCATAAGACGGTGCCTTTCGTGGAGGGGATGCGCTCCGGGAAACGGCTGTCCAGGGCCACGGCAACGGACAAGGCCCGGGCCGCGGCCTTAAAAGCTCCCTCGACGATATGGTGGCTGTTTTCTCCGGCCAGCTGGCGGAGGTGCAAGGCCAGCTTCAGCTCCCGGGTAAAGGCCAGCCAGAATTCCTTGACCAGCTCCGTATCGAAATCCCCGACTTGAGCCGCGGGGATCGTAAGATCATAGCCCAGCACCCCCCGGCCGCTTAAGTCCACGGCGGCCAGGATCAGGGCCTCGTCCATGGGCAGCAGCAGGGAGCCGTAGCGGCTAATGCCCGCCCGGTCGCCCAAAGCCTGGTCAAAGGCCCGCCCCAGCAGGATGCCGATATCCTCCACGGTATGGTGATCATCCACCCGGCTGTCCCCCTCATAGGACAGGTCCAGGTCGAAATTGCCGTGACAAGCGAAGAGCTCCAGCATGTGATTGAGGAAGCCGCAGCCGCCCTGGATCTGGCAACGGCCGCTGCCGTCCAGCTCCAGCGTCAGGCTGATCTCCGTTTCCCCGGTCTTCCGGCTTAAGGCGACGCTGCGCATGTTATACCTCCTTTAAGATCTGCTCCGTGGCCCGAAGCAGTTCGCTGATCTCCTCCTCCGAGCCCACGCTGATCCGCACATAGTCGGCCACCCGGGGTACCGGGAAGTAGCGCACCAGGATGGACCGCTGCCGCAATTGCCTCGCGTATTCCGCCCCGGCGACGCGGGGATGCGCGCCGGCCAGCAGGAAATTAGCGCTGCTTTCCGGCACGTGGAACCCCAGCTCCAGCAGGCCCCGGCGCAGCCGTTCCCGGCAGTTGATCAGGCGGTCCCGGCACAGGGCGAAATATTCCTGGTCCAGGAGGGCCGCACCGCCGACCGCCTGGGTGAGCCGGTTCACATTGTAGGGGTTGAAGCTGTATCTGATCCTATTCAGGTCCGCGATAAGCGCCGGCGCGCCGAAGGCCAGTCCCAGCCTGGCTCCGGCCAGGGAATAGGCTTTCGACAGCGTGCGGACGATCAGCAGGTTATCGTAATCTCTGAGCAGCGGCAGGGCCGTTACCGGGCCGAAATCCGCATACGCCTCGTCCACGATCACCAGCCGGTCCCGGTCCTGTTCCAACAGGGACCGCATATCGGCTAGGGGCAGGACAAGGCCGGTGGGCGCGTTGGGATTGGCGATGATCACCGCGCCCGCTTTGCCAACGTAATCCCGGACAGCGAGAGAAAAATCCTCCTTAAGCGGCACGCTTTCCGCCGTTACGCCATAGAGGGCCGCGCACACCGGGTAAAAACCGTAGCTCAGATCCGGCAGCGTTACACCCCTGCCGCCAAAGGCCTGGAAGCAGAAGGCCAGCAATTCGTCGCTGCCGTTGCCGGCGATGATCTGCTCCGGAACAAGGCCGTACACTGTTGCCGCCGTCTTCCTCAGCTCACGGCATTCCGGGTCCGGATAAAGGGCCAGCTCAGCCGCTGTTTCCGGCGTGAGCATGTCCCGCACCTTCGGCCCGGGCGGATAGGGGTTTTCGTTGGTATTCAGTTTGATGATCCTGCCCATGCGGCGGGGCTGCTCTCCCGGCGTATAGGGGATAAGGCCGGATAAACGGCGGTCGAGGAATCTGGACATCTCAGCCCTCCCTGCGGACGCGCAGGCTGGCGGCGTGGGCGGAAAGCCCCTCCCGCTCGGCAAAGGCGATCACCGGGGCGGCGGCGGTTTTCAGCGCTTCCGGGGTGTAGCGGATATAGCTGCTGCGCTTGATGAAATCATCCACGGACAGGGGCCCGGAAAAGCGGGCGGTGCCAGCGGTGGGCAGCACATGGTTGGGCCCGGCCCAATAATCCCCCAGGGCTTCCGGGGTATCGTGGCCCAGGAAAATACTGCCCGCGTTTTTCACCTGGGAGAGCAGGGCGAAGGGATCGGCCACGCATAATTCCAGGTGTTCCGGGGCGATCTCGTTGGCCATATCAACAGCCTCCGCCAGGTCCGGGACGACGATGATCTTGCCCTGGCCTGTGAGGGAGCGGCGGGCGATCTCCGCCCGGGGCAGGGACGACAGCTGCCGTTCCAGCTCTTCCGCCACCTGCTCCGCCAGGGCGCGCTCCGTTGAGATCAACACCGCGGCGGCCAGGGGATCATGCTCGGCCTGGGACAGCAGATCCGCCGCCACATAACGGGGATTGGCGGAGCTGTCGGCGATGACCAGGATCTCGCTGGGCCCGGCGATCATATCGATAGCCACCTGTCCGAATACCTGGCGTTTGGCAGTGGCCACATAGATATTGCCCGGGCCCACGATCTTATCCACCCGGGGCAGGCTTTCCGTGCCAAAGGCCAGCGCCGCCACGGCCTGGGCGCCGCCCGTCTTATAGATTTCCGTGATTCCCGCCACCCGGGCCGCGGTCAGGATATCCTGGCTGACGCCGCCGTCCGGCTGAGGCGGCGTGACCATGACAATGCGGGAGCAGCCGGCCAGCATGGCGGGGATGGCGTTCATCAGCACGCTGGAAGGGTAAGCGGCCGCGCCGCCCGGCACATAGAGGCCCACCCGCGCAATGGGGGTGAAACGCTGGCCCAGCACCACGCCGTCCTCCCGGGTATCTTCCCGGTCCTGCCGGAGCTGCGTGCGGTGGAAGGCGCGGATCCGTTCCGCGGCCTGTTCCAGCACGGTCCGGAACGCCGGCTCCGTCCCTTCCCAGGCCGCGTCCAGCTCTTCTTCGCCGACCCGCAATTCCTTAAGCTCCGCCCGGTCGAAGCGGGCCGCGTAGTCCCGAAGCGCCGCGTCGCCCCGCAGGCGCACCTGGGCGATGATCTCCGCCACCGCCTGCTCCACATCCCGATTATTTTCCCACCCGCCCCGCCGCAGCATTTCCTCCCGGGGGGCGGCGGCGCTGTCCACAATGGGTATCATAGGTTGGCCTCCAATTTATTCCTGATCTCGGCCATCAGCTCCATCTGAAACTGATAGCTGCTTTTATTGGCGATCAGCCGGGCGGAGCTGCCGGCGACCTCGGCTACAATCGCCAGGTTGTTCTCGCGGATGGTAGCGCCGGACTCCACGATATCCACGATCACGTCGGACAAACCGATCAAGGGGGCCAGCTCCACGCTGCCGTGGAGCTTGATGATCTCCACCTGGCGGCCCTGGGAGAGGAAATATTCCCGGGCCACCCGGGTATATTTGGTGGCCACCTTCAAGGGCCGGGAGCAGTCGTCCTGCCAATCCCGGGGCGCGGCCACGGCAAAGCGGCAGCGGCCGAAATTCAGATCCAGCAGCTCGTAGATATCCGGCCGGTCCTCCAGCAGCACGTCCTTGCCCGCAACGCCGATATCCGCGGCGCCGTGCTCCACATACATGGCCACGTCGCTGGGCTTGACCAGCAAATAGCGGAGGCCCTGCTCCGCATTGACAAAGACCAGGCGGCGGTTGTCCTGCAGCAGGCCCGGGCAGCCGTAGCCGATGGCCTGGAAGCGTTTATAGGCGCTCTTTCCCAGCCGTCCGGTGGGCAGCGCGATATTGATCATGGTTCTTCCTCCCCCAGGCGCAGGATACGCCGGGCCCTCAGGCCCTGGGGCGCCTCCCGCTCGGCCCGCACGCTGACGCCCCGGCTCACCAGGTCCCGCACCGCCCGGGCCACCTCCGCCGGGGGTTGGTCCCCGTACAGCAGCAGCGTGTCCACATCATAGTCGGACCGGGTAGCGAGGGCGGGCTGCAGCTCGTTCAGGTAGAGGGCGAAGCCCATGGCGGGCTGGGGCTTGTCAAAGCGCCGCATCATCTTGTCGTAACGCCCCCCGGACAGCACCGGCCGGGGCAGCCCCCGCAGGTAGCCGTGGAAAATGAGGCCGTTATAATAATCGAAGTCATTGAGCAGGGACAAATCAATGCGCAGCCGCCGGGGCAGGCCCCAGGCCTCCAGGGTTTTGAGCAGCTCCGCCAATTCCCGGCAGGCCTGCTCCATGGCCCGATTGACGCTGATGCGCGCCATGGCCCGCAAAGCCCGGTCCGGCTGGGGCGGCAGGGAGATCAGCGCCAGCAGGGCTTGGCCCAGGGTTTCGCCGATTGGCAGGCCGGCCAGGGCCAGCCGGATATCGCTCACGCTTTTATGCCGGATGGCGTCCATCAGCCGTTCCCGGAGGCCCTCCTGCTCCGGCAATTCCCCGAGCAGCGCTCCCACGTAATCCATATGGCTGACGCTGAGGAAATAGGCGTCAGGCTCCGCGGGCCCGCGGACGGCGGCCAGGGACTGCAAAGCCAGGGCCGTCACCTCCGCTTCCGCGTAGCCGGGGCCGGCGCCGATGAATTCCAGGCCCATCTGCTTGATCTCGGAGAACTGCTCCGCGCCCTTCAAACGCCGGAACACATGCTCGGAATAGAACAGTTTGCGGCTGGCCTGCTCCGGCTTGGTATCCTTGACGACGCTGATGGTCACGTCCGGACGCAGGGCCAGCAAACGCCCGTTGCTGTCCGTAAAGGTCAGCACCTTGCCGTTGACCAGGAAATTGCGGTTTTCCCGGTACAGGTCGTAGGGCTCGAAATTGTTCAGTTTATAGATCGTATAACCATAGCTGCGGTACAAGGCCCTGAGCCGCATAGGCAGCCGCTCTTCCGCGCTGACGGTCTCCGCCATGATGTCCGCCATGTTCTCCTCCCCCGCAAAGGTCCGGCCCGCCGCTCGGGCCCGCCGCCGTCAGACGGGCCGCGGCCCGCCCGGCAGATCCGGGCGCTCCCGGGGGCCCTGACCGGCGCCCGGCCAAAACCGGCCGCCGGAGAAAGACCCGCTCTAACCTTGGTCAGCCTGCCGCCCTGGGGAATATCCCCGTCTTTTGTCAGTTTAAGGCCCGGCGCAAGCATAATTTACTATATAACATTTTATCTTGCTAGTCAAGTAGCATGGTAAAGTAAATAAATTCTGAAAACGACTCCCGGAAAGCACCTTGACTGTTTCCATCTTTCCGTCCGGCCGCCCCGCCAAACATCACGCCCCGCTGTCAACAGCGGGGCGTGAGTAGGGGCTGATCAGGTTGTTCAGCTCATCACAAGACGATGGTAATACGGTTTTGGCCCTCCGCGTAGGACTGGGAAATGGAGCGGGCCAGGCGGCGCAGCATCAGGAAGCCCAGGGTCAGCGCTTTTTCATCCATCTCCAGCAGGGAGGACGGCAGGCCGGCGAAAGGGTCGAAGGCGCGGCCGGCAGCAGTCAGGACCAGGGAGAGGCTATGGTCCGCTTCCCCGTAGGAAACGCCGAGCTCCACCCGGATCGGCTCCCCGGGGTCAAAGCAATGGCGGATCACCTCGCCCAGCAGTTCCTCCACGGCCAATTGCAGCACATAGGAACGACGGGAATCAACGCCGTATTTCTGACAGAACTGCGCGATGCGGGACTGCAGGTTCAACAGATCGTAATCCCGGCCGTCGATCTGTTCGTGAAAGCTCTTGAGCTGGCGGATGAAGGCCCGGGTGCGCTCCCGTTCCGGGTGCTTGAAAATTTGCTCCGGCGGGCCTTGCTCGTAAATGCCTTGCTCGTCCAGGTACAGCACCCGGTCCGTCACCTCCCGGGCAAAGGCCATCTCATGGGTGACGATGATCATGGTCAGGCCCTGGCGGGCCAAAGCCCGGATGGCGGCCAGCACTTCCCCGGCCATGGTGGGGTCCAGGGCGGAGGTGGGCTCGTCGAACAGCATGATTTCCGGCTCCATGGCCAGGCAGCGGGCGATGGCGATGCGCTGCTTCTGCCCGCCGGACAGCTGCTCCGGCAGGGCGTGGAGCTTGCTTTCCAGGGAGACCAGGGCCAGCAGCTCTTTGGCCCTGCGGATGGCTTCCCCGCGGGACAGGCCCTGGATCCGGGTGGGGGCCAGGATGATATTTTCCAGCACGTCCAGATGGGAAAAGAGGTGGAATTGCTGATAGACCATGCCCATGCGGCGGCGGATGCCGTCCACGTCCCCGCCTTTGGCGGTGATCTCCCGGCCCCGGATCCAGATGCGGCCGGAATCCGGCTTTTCCAGCAGGTTCAGGGAGCGCAGCAGCACGCTTTTGCCCACGCCGGAGGGGCCGATCACCGCCACCTTCTCCCCCGGCTCCACGTGCAGGTCTACGTTTTCCAGCACTTGCAGGCTGCCGAAACTTTTACATAATTTTTCTACTCTGATCATCGCGGCACCCCGGTTCAGGCCTGTCCCCGCGCTACTGCGCTTTGCTCAGCCAGGAGCTGACGCCCTGATAATACGGATTGGTGACGGCTACTTCGTCCCGGCCGTCCGTTTCGCTGTACAATGTGACGGAGCCGTCGCTGTTGACTTTCTCCCCGCCCAGGATCCAGAAGATCACGTCGATCTTGCCGCTCACCAGCGCGGTGAGGCGGGCGGCGGACTCGATGGGCACCAGCTCGATGTTTTTGCCGATGCGGCTGCTGATCTCCGCCAGCACCGCCACATTATAACCGGAGGGGCGGCCGTCGGCGGACAGATAGTCCAGGGGCGGCAGGTCGCCGGTCACGCCCACCCTGACCGTGTCCGCTCCCGGGATTGCCGGCAGTTCCCCGGCAGCGGGCTCCTCCCCGGCCGGGAGCTGATAAACCCAGTGGTCCAGCAGAGCGGCTAAGGCGCCGTCCGCTGTCATGGCGTCGATGGCGGCGTTGAATTGCTCCCGGAGGTCCGCATCCCCGGCCCGAAAGCCCATTTGCAGACTGACCGGCACCTCCGCGAATTCCCGCACCTGAAGCCCGTCGTTCCGCCGGGCAATGTAATGATTCACGTCATAGGGCAGCACGGCCACTGCGATCTGCCCGGCGTTCAGCGCCAGCAGCAGCGAGGACAAATAGTCGTAGTAGACGAAATCGCTGTCCATGGCCGCCTCGTAACCCGATGCCTCGTAAGCCTGGTCGTATAGTTCCGCCAGTTTTCCCGGGTCCGCGGCGGTGAACAGCGTGCCGTAAGCCGGGGGGACGCTTTCCCGCCCGCCGCAGGCGGCGCAGCAGGGAACCAGCAACAGCAACAGCAGGGCCAACGCTTTTTTCATGATTTACTCCCCTTTTAGCAAATGATCGGCAACTCCTATCATGACGCCGCTTCGTCCGCTTCCCGGCGGCGTTTTGCAGCGCGGCGTTCCCGCAGCCGGTCGCCTAAAGCGAACAGGCCGTACGCCAGATAGGCCAAGGCCAGGTACAGCGCCACCCCCACGCAGATCATGAACAGCGGCTGCATGGTGCGGGAGCCGATATTGTTGACCACCCGGGTCAGGTCGGTGATGGTCACATACCCCACCACGCTCGTCCACTGGATCAGATTGACGATCGTGGACTGGTACAGGGGCTTGGCGTAGCGGGCCGCCTGGGGCAAAATGATCAGCCGGAAAGCGCTCAGGCGGCCAAAGCCCAGGGTGCGGGCTGCCTCCACCTGGCCCCTGTCCACGGCCGCCAGGGCGGAACGCATCAGCTCGGCCAGATGGGCCGCCGTATTGAGGCTGAAGGCCGCCACCGCCACCAAAGGCGCGGACAGCGCGGAGCCGGCGAACACCACATAATACATGAGCATCAGCAGCAGCAGCACCGGGGATCCCCTGAGCACGGCGATATAAAGGGCGGCCAGGCGGCGGAGCAGGCCCCAGCCGGAGCGGCGCAAGGCGCAGACCCCCGCTCCCGCCAGCGTGCCGAACAACAGCGAGAACAGGGAAATATGCAGCGTTGTCCCTAATCCCTGCAAAACGCTGCGCCAGGCGCCGCCCTGCAGCAAATTGCGGTAAAACGCATCGGCAAAGCCTTGCCAGAACTCAGCCATCACCATACCTCCGGGGGTTGCGCCGTGGCGGGACATCCTTCCACCATGCTGATTATTGTATCACAGCAATAACGTAAAAACAAGCCGGGCCCCGGCAGCCGGCGCCCGGATGCTGGAACGTTTTTCCTGGCTCTTGCGTCTAAAAAAAGGAGACTCGGATATAAAGAGAGAAGTATCCCCTATCTCCGCTTCATCCCGGCCGCCCCTCGGCGGCCTCTCCGGCGTCCGCAACCGCCGCTGGAAGCGATCAATAAAACGTACGCCCGTGCTTAAGAAACCGATGCCCCAGGGGCGGAAGGAGGATTCCTGTTGCGTAAATTTACCCGAAAGGCGCTGATCGCCCTGGCCTTGGCCTGGCTGATGACCCTGTCCGGCGCGGCTTTGGCCGTTTCCGGCGGCGCCGGCTCATCCCTGTATACCCATACCGCCCAACTAACGGACGACCTGGCCTACACCAATACCATTTCCCAGCATGACAGCGCGGGCCGGCAGGAAAGCTACCTGCTCTCCCTGGCTGAGGATGGCGGCGTCTACCCCGTCGTTTTATCCTGCGACACCATTTACGGCGGCATGACTATCGGCAATCTGGTGGACTATGCGGAGCAGCAGGGCTATAATGTGCTGGCCGCCGTGAACTCCGATTTCTTCGGCGGCAATTCCGTGCCCTTCGGCCCGGTGATCGAGGACGGCGTGTATAAATCCAGCCCCGAGGGGCGTTCCGTCGTCGGTTTCCGGGAGGACGGCGTTGCGTTCATCTGCGAATCGCCGCAGATCGTCATCGAGTTGGAAAACGAGGAGAACGGCGAAAGCTTCGCCGTCACCCATTTCAACAAAAACCGCTATAACGGTTACGGGCTCTATCTGTACAGCTCCGCTTTTTCCACCGTCTCCACCCGCACCAGCACCGACGGGTGGATGGTGCGGCTGCGCATCCTCAAAGGGAAACTGACCGTGGACGGTGAAATGAAACTGGAAGTGGCGGAGTTGCTGCGGGGCAGCGAAGCCGCGCCCATCGGCGACGATTACCTGATCCTGACCGCCGACGCCACCTCCAATCTGGACAACGTGTTCCGCGCCTTTGGCCGGGGCGACCGGGTGACGCTCACCGTCCGCTGCGATAACGACGATCTCCGCGGCGCGGCCTGGGCCTGCGGCGGCGGGGATATCCTGGTGGAAAAAGGCCGGCTCACCGATGAGGCCCGCTGGGACAGCCTGATCGGCGGCCGCCATCCCCGCACCGCGGCGGGCATCCGGGCTGACGGCAGCCTGGTGCTGTATGTGGCGGACGGCCGGCAAAGCGGCCATGCCGCCGGGCTGACCCTGGCCGAATTGGGACGGGAACTGCTGGATCAGGACTGCGAGACAGCGGTCAATCTGGACGGCGGCACCTCTTCGGCCATGGCCCTGCGCCTGCCGGGAGACGACGGCACCACGGTGATCAACTCGCCTGTGGGCGGGCAGCACCGCTGCGGCACGTATATCCTGCTGGTCACGGATCAGCGGGCCAACGGCAAGGCGGAACGGCTCTATCTGAAAGAGGACGGCGCTTTCGTGCTGGCCGGCTCCACCATCTCCCTGAACTGCGTTGCCATGGACAGAGCCTACCGGCCTGCGGCCGCCGGACCGGTGGAGGCTGAAAGCAGCGGTTTGGGCAGCGTATCCGGCAACGCCTATGTAGCCGGCATGAAGGCCGGTATCGATACCCTGGCTTTAAGCGACAATAGCGCCCGGGGCTCGGCCTCGCTGCATATCATCAAGGAGATCAGCGGCCTCACGGTCAGCCGGGCGGACGGAGCGGCCCTGGAGAAGCTGCGGCTGCATTGCGGCGAAAGCGCGGCTTTGGAGGCCGGCGCCACCTATCTGGGCCGGGAGGTGCTGGCCAGCGCCGGCGCCTTCACCTATAATGTGCTGGGCAACGTGGGCAACGTATCTCCGGAGGGCGTCTTTATCGCCGGGACCGTTCCCGGCGTCAAAGGCAGCCTGGTGGTGTCCGGCTACGGCCTGACCAAGACCGTCAGCGTCAGCGTGCTGGCGGATTTCCAGGATATCAAGGGCCACTGGGCGGAAAACTATATCAATATCCTGGCAGAGGCGGAAGTGGTCTCCGGTATTTCCGGTATCGCCTACGGGCCGGAACAGCGGATCCGCCGGGGCGATTTCATCCTCATGCTCTACCGGGCCGCCGGGGAGCCGGAGCTGTCCAGCTTCAACGGTTTTGTTGACGTGGACCCGGACCGCTATTATGCCGACGCCGTTCTCTGGGCGGCCGGCCAGGGTATTGCCCGGGGCGGGGCGGACGGCCGCTTCCGTCCGGAGGATCCTTTGAGCCGGGAGGAGGCCATGGCCTTTGTCTGGCGGGCCCTGCAAGCGCTGGGCCGGGCCGGGGCGGAACCCACGGCGGAGGAAGCGGCTGTGCTGCTGGCGCAGTTCCCGGACAGCGGTGAAATGGCCGCATACGCCCGTATCCCCGGGGCGGCGCTGATCCGCTCCGGCGTGATCGGCGGCAGCAACGGCCGGCTCTCGGCGGCTTCGCAGCTGACCAGGGCGGAAATGGCGAAGATCCTCTGCACAGCCTGGAACTACATGTAAATGAGATAAACTATTATTAATATTGACAAACCGCTGACGATATTTTATCATGGATGTTAAGCGCAGGGCGGGCCGCGCGCCTGTCCGCTCTTTGCCGAAAGCCGCTGAACGCTGTTTCAGCCGCCCTGATGTTCCTGATCCAAGCACAGCCGATAAACAAACAAGGAGGTAAATCACATGGAGTTCAATCGTTTTTTCATTTGCAAAAAGTGCGGCAATATCATCGGCATCATCCATAATGCCGGCGTGCCCATGGTCTGCTGCGGCCAGGACATGGATGAGTTAAAGCCCAATACCGTGGATGCCAGCCACGAAAAACATGTGCCGGTCATCACGGTGTCCGGCGATCAGGTCAAAGTGGCGGTGGGCTCGGCCCCCCATCCCATGGTGCCGGAACATTATATCGAGTGGATTTACCTGGAAACCGAACGGGGCGGGCAGCGCAAAGCCCTGGAACCCGGCCAGGCTCCGGAAGCGGAGTTCGCGCTGGTCAACGACAAGGCTGTGGCCGCCTATGCTTACTGCAACCTGCACAGCCTCTGGAAAGCCGAACTGTAAACGGGAACGTCAAAAAGGCCGCTGCCCAGGCAGCGGCCTTTTTTGTATTCTCTTTAGAGTACCGTAACGCTTTTGGCTAGGTTGCGGGGCTGGTCCACATTGCGTTCCTTCACCACGGCGGCGTAATAGGCGAACAACTGCAGGGGGATGACCGTCAGGATCGGCGACAGCAATTCGTCCACCTTGGGAATGATCAGCGACGTATCGCAGACCTTAATCACTTCCGCCGCGTCCGCAAAGGTCAGGCCGATGACGAAAGCGTCCCGGGCCTGCAGCTCCTGGATATTGCTGATCATTTTGGACTGCATTTCGGCCTGGGTGGTCAAAGCGATCACCGGCACATCCTTGACGATCAGGGCAATGGTGCCGTGCTTCAATTCGCCGGCCGCGTAAGCCTCCGCGTGGATATAGGAGATTTCCTTCAGCTTCAGCGCGCCCTCCAGGGCCACGCAATGATCCAGGCCCCGGCCGATAAAGAAGGCGTTCTCCCAGCGCCGCATCATTTCCGCCAGTTCCCTGGCGGGCTGCTCGCTGGTTTTCAGCGTCTCCTCCGCCAATTCCGGCAAACGGTACAGCTGGGAAATGAGCGGCTTCAACTGCTCGCCGGTCATCAGGCCCAGGTTTTGGGCCAGATAGAAGGCCAGCATATAAATGACCATCAGCTGGGTGATATAGGCCTTGGTGGAGGCCACGGCGATCTCCGGCCCGGCCCAGGTATAGAGCACATAATCCGCTTCCCGGCTGATGGAGCTGTCCAGCACATTGCAGATGGCCACGATCTTGGCCCCCCGGCGGCGGCATTCCCTTAACGCCAGCAGGCTGTCGATGGTCTCGCCGGATTGGGAAACCACCACGGCCAGGGTATGCCGGTCCATGATCGGGTCCCGGGTCTGGAATTCGGAAGCCACATCCACCTCCACCGGGATGCGCAGCAGCTTTTCCATGATGTTGCGGCCCACCAGCCCGGCGTGATACGCGGTGCCGCAGGCCACAAAGACGATCTTGTTGATGCTTTTCAGGTATTCCTTGGAAAAATCCAGCTCCTTTAAATCGATGCCTTCCTCGTTGGGGGCGATGCGGCCCTGCAGGGTCTGGTTCAAAGCCCAGGGCTGCTCGTGGATTTCCTTGAGCATGAAATGCTCGTAGCCGCCCTTCTGGGCGGCGTCCTTATCCCAGTCGATATGCCGGATCTCCCGCTGGATCCGCTCGCCTTCATTATAGACGGTAACGCCCTGCTCGGTGATGACGGCGATATCGCCGTTCTGCAGCACGATCATATCCCGGGTATACTGGATCAGGGCGGCCATATCGCTGGCGAAGAAATATTCGCCCTGGCCTAACCCGATGATCAGCGGATTGTCCCGGCGGGCCGCCACCAGCTTGCGGGGCTCGTGCTGGCATAAGGCCACCGTGGCATAGGAGCCCTTCAGCCTTTTCACCGTTTCCGTCATGGCTTCCAGCAGATCGCCGTTATAATAATGCTCCACCAGATGAGGCAGCACTTCCGTATCGGTCTGGGAGGAAAAGACATGCCCCCGCTCGATCAGCCATTCCCTGAGTTCAATGAAATTCTCAATGATGCCGTTATGCACCATGGCGATCTCGTTTTTGCAATCCAGATGCGGATGGGAATTCACATCCGAGGGGCGGCCGTGGGTAGCCCAGCGGGTGTGGCCGATGCCGATGGTGGCGGTGCCGATCTCGCCGCCCACCTTTTCCTCCAGCACCGAGATTTTGCCCTGGGTGCGGATAAGGCGGATGCCGCCCGCTTCCAGCACCGCGATGCCCGCCGAATCATAGCCCCGGTATTCCTGAGCCTTCAGTCCTTCCAGCAGGATGGGCACCGCCAGCTGCGGCCCCACATAACCAATGATCCCGCACATAGTAACCTCCGTGTGATTTAAATAATGATGCAACACGTTTAACTTTTAAAATCTTTCTTTTCTTGGCCCAGCCGGCTTTTTCCGTGGAAAAATCTCAGCCGGCGCACGTAGCTATAGCGCGCGATCAAGATCGCGGCTCCGGCTCAGAAAGAAAGGAACAAAAGAACGTTAAACGAATCCAAAGCTACGCTTATATTAAAGGTTTGAAGTTTTCCTGGTTCTTCTTTTACAAAAGAAGAACGGTTTGCGCTTTCAAAACAGCATATGCGGCCGCCGGTTGAATTGCAACATGTTCAATATATTGGTAGTATTCTCCGTCCCACAGCTTTGTCCTGCCTAGCCCAGCCTGCGCTCGATCAGCGCCGCCAGTTGCTCCGCCAGGGCCCGCAGTTCCTGTTCGTCCTCCCCTTCCAGCATCACCCGGACGATGGGCTCGGTGCCGGAGGGCCGCAGCAGCAGCCTGCCGCTATGGCCCAGCCTGGCCTGGGCTTTTGCCCGGGCCGCCGCGATCTCCGGGTCCGTATCCAGCCCGTCTTTGTTTTTGACCTTGGCATTGATCAGCACCTGGGGCAGGCGGCGCATCACCGCGGTCAGCTGGGAAAGGGGTCTGCCGCTGTTGCGCATCACGGCGAGCAGCGCCAGGGCCGCGATCAGGCCGTCGCCGGTGCTGTTATGGCGGGTCAGGATGATATGGCCGCTCTGCTCGCCGCCGATCACCGCTCCGGTCTGCTGCAGGCGCTCCAGCACATAGCGGTCGCCCACTTTTGTTTCCTCCACCTGCACGCCCAAGGCTTCCATGGACAGGCGGAGGCCCATATTGCTCATCTGGGTCACCACCACCCGGTTGGCGGCCAGCTCGTCTTTGGCCTTCAGGTCCGCCGCCAGGATGGCGATGATCTGGTCGCCGTCCACCTCCCGGCCCTGCTCATCCACTGCCAGCATGCGGTCGGCGTCGCCGTCCAGCGCGATGCCGATATCCGCGCCCGCCTCCACCACCCGGCGCCGCAGGGCTTCCAGATAGGTGCTGCCGCAATGGTCGTTGATATTGCAGCCGTCGGGCGCGTCGCCGATCATCAGCACTTCCGCCCCCAGCAGCCGGAACGTATCGGCAGCCAGCGGCGCGGCCGCGCCATGGGCCGCGTCCACCACCATTCTCAGGCTGCCCAGGTCCGGGGACAAGCGGCTGTGCAGCCATTCCCGGTATTGTCGGCAGGCCCCGTCATAGGACCGGATCCGTCCCAAACCGCCGTCCTTAGCCCGGCTGATCTGCCCCGGCGCTTCCAGCAGCCGCTCGATGCGCTCCTCCACCGCGTCCGGCAGCTTACAGCCCTGGCCGCTGAAAAACTTGATGCCGTTATCATAATAGGGATTATGCGAGGCGGAAATCATGGCCGCCGCGTCCGCCTCCAGCAAACGGGTCATTGCCGCCACGCCCGGCGTGGGCAGCAGCCCCAGCAGCAGCACGTCGCAGCCCGCGCTGGTGAAGCCCGCGGCCAAAGCCGCCTCCAGCAAATCGCCGGAAATACGCGTATCCTTGCCGATCAGCAGCAAGGGCTTTTCCCGCCGGGACAAATCCACCAGCACGCTGGCGGCTGCCAGTCCCAGATTAAAAGCCAGCTCCGCCGTGAGCACCTCGTTGACCCGTCCCCGAACTCCGTCTGTGCCGAAATATTTACCCATATCGACCCTCCACAAATACAGAATGCCCGGCCGGAAAAAACAGCATTACCATTATATTATCAACCGTCGTTGACCGATGCCCTTATCGGCCTCAGCCGGCTCTTTCCCTAACCGCGCCGCTTTTCCCCCGCCTGTTCGATCAGGGCCTCGGCGGCCCGGAGGCCGTCGATGGCCGAACTGACGATGCCGCCGGCGTAGCCGGCCCCTTCCCCGGCAGGGTAGAGGCCCCGGCAGTTGAGGGAAACGCCTTTGGCGTCCCTCAGGATACGCAGCGGCGCGGAAGTGCGGCTTTCCACCGCCGCCAACACCGCGCCTGCTGTAAAGCCGGGCAATTGCTGTTCCCAATGGAGCAGCGCGTCCCGCAAGCCTTCATAGATATCCTCGCTGAACAGGCCCCGCAAATCCGCCGTCCGGGTGGAGGCGCTGCAGATCAGGCTGCCGTCCGGATCGTTCTCCGCGCTTTGTCCCAGGAAAGCCTGGGCGCTCATCAGCGGCGTACCGCCAGCGCCCAGGGAAAAGGCCGCCTGTTCCAGCTGATATTGATATTCGACGCCTGCCAAAACTTCCCTGCCGAAATCACGGCCCGGAAAAACCTGCGCCACCACGGCGCTGTTGGCCCAACCGCTGGCCCGGGCCGCCAGGCTTATGCCGTTGACCGCCAGGCCGTCCGGCTCGCTGGAAGCGTTGACGATATAGCCGCCGGGGCAATTGCAAAAGGTATAGCAGCCCCGGTCATGCCGGTCATCCCGCCAGGTCAGCTGATAATCGGCTGCCGCGAGCAGCGGGTGCCCGGCAAAAGCGCCGTACTGCGCCTGATCGATCAGGTCCTGCCGCTGCTGGATGCGCAGCCCCACCGCGAAGGGCTTGGCTTCCATGGCGATTCCCTGTTCCGCGAGATTGCGGTATAAGGAGCGGGCGCTGTTGCCGATAGCCAGCACCGCCAGGTCCGCTTCCAGCTCCAACCGGCCGCCGCTTTCCCCGCGGCAGCGCAATCCCTGGAGCCGGCCCCGGTTTACCAGGAGGCCGGTCGCTTGGGTGCGGTAGCGGAATTCCCCGCCCAGGCTGACGATGCGCTGCCGCAGGGCCGCGATGATCTCCGGCAGTCTGTCGCTGCCCAGATGGGGCTTATGCCAATAGAGGATGGCCGGGTCCGCGCCGCATTCCACCAGCATTTTGAGAACCAGCAGCCCCCGCCGGTCTTTGGAACGGGAGGTCAGCTTGCCGTCGGAAAAAGCGCCGGCGCCTCCTTCGCCGAACTGGATATTGGAGCAGGGGTCCAGCAGGCCCTGGCTCCAGAAGCGGTCCACATCGGCGCGGCGCTCCGCCAGCGGCTTGCCCTGCTCGATCACCAGGGGTTTCAAGCCGGCCTGGGCCAGGGCCAGGGCGCTGAACAGTCCCGCCGGGCCGGCGCCGATCACCAGGGGCCGGGGCTCTCTGGGGCCGGTCTCCGCTACTGCAAAAGACGGTTCAAGGGGCGGCGCGGTTCCTTTGAGGGAACTAGGGGACAGCAGGTCCACGGTATAAACGAAAAGCGGACGCCCTTTATCCCGGGCGTCCAGCGATTTTTTGACAATGTTCAGCGCCGCGACTTCCCGCTCCCGGATACCGGCTTTGCGGGCCGCAAGCTCCCGCAAGGCCCGGATTTCCGCTTCCCGGCCGCTCAACCCGGACAAGGGCAGCTTCAAGTCCGCGATACGCACCCGATTCATCTACATCTGCTCCTCCTGCTGATCCGGTTCATCCACCGGCTCCTCCGGTTCCTCCGGCTCCCCGTTGTCCACGGCAATGACTTCCACCTGCACCGTGCCCGGGCTTACGCCCGCCAGAGAGATATTGACCGGCAGGCTCACCGATACCGGCAACACATAGACGCCCGGCGCGGTGATATCGGAGAAATCCAGGTAAGGAACCACGTCCGCCGCCGAGACAGTACCGATATAGGTGCCGGGGCCGGACACGGTGATATTCAGCGTCACGGAGGGGATATCGCAATGCAGGCCTTCGGCCAGATTTTCACCGTAGAGCAGGCCCTTTTGGAAATCCAGGGTATCCACCGGCTCGATCTGCACCACCACGGTGACGGTTTCCGCGGACAGGGAGATATTGTTGCCGTGCTGGATGGCAGCCGTCATGCTGGTGGTCTTTTTCAGGCCGGACACATCGATGGGAGAGGTCTCCAGATAATAGAGCGCGTTCAGCACATCCAGGTCGCCGAAAACCCGCACCGTGGCAGGCTGCACCACCACCCGGCTGACCTGATAGCCCAGGGCCGGTTCGCCCACGATCACCTCCCGGACGGCAATGCTCTTTTCCGGCTGTTCGAACACCACGGGGATCAGCACGTTGACCGTGGCAGGCGTGATGGTGAACAAGTCGGTGATATTATTGCCGTTGGCGTCCAGCACCTCCACGGCCAGGTTTTTGCTGTAATTCTCCGCCAGCTCCGTCACGTCCGCGGAGACAAAGACGGCCTTGGCATTGCGGATATTGGCCTCCGAGCCGGAGAGGGTGATCACATTGGGGTCCGCCACCGCGTCCAGCAAGGTATAATTTTCCATTGGTTCGCCAATAACCTGCACGGTTAAGTCATAGCTCTCGCCGACCACCGCTTCCAGGGTGAAGGCCATGCTTTCCGGGGTCTGGGAGATCAGGGTGATGCCTGCCGGCAGCGTCACGGTGACCGGCAATTCCGCCTCGCCTTCCTTCACGCCCTCGAAATCGATATAGGCGTCGATATCCTTGCTGGACAGCTTGCCGATATCGCCGGAACTGCCCTGCACCCGCACGGTAACCTGGCGGTTGATGGCCGGGATGGCCAGCTGGGAGCTGAGGTTGCGCATTTCGATGGGCACGGTGAACGTATCCTCGGTGAGGGGATTCTGGGTCACCATCACATAGAGCCACACCAGCAGGGCGATCAGCACCGCGCAGATGCGGAAGCCGATGAAACGGGGAGGCTGCCAGATGCTGAGAGACCAGAACCTGCCGATCCATTTAGTCATCGTCGCCACCCGCCTTTCCGCGGGAGAAAAAGTTTTCCCGCTCCAGCGACAGCTCGGCGCTGAGCAGCTCCCGCATCTGCTTCCCGTCCAGATGGCGGATCAGCTTGCCTTCCTGGGCCAGGGAGATGACGCCCGTTTCCTCGGAGACGATCAGGGACAGGCAATCGGACACCTCCGTGATGCCGATGGCGGCCCGGTGCCGGGTGCCCAGAGACAGGCTGATATAGGGATTATCGGATAAAGGCAGGAAACAGGCTGCCGCGGCCACCCGGTCCCCGCGGATGATCGTGGCTCCGTCGTGCATGGGCGTATTAGGGACGAAAATATTGACCAGCAGCGCGCCGGTGACCTCCGCGTCCACCTTGATGCCGGTCTCGATATAATCGGATAAACCGGTCTCCCGCTCGATCACCAACAGCGCGCCGGTTTTTGTTTTGGCGCAGGAAACCATTGCCTCGGTTATTTCGTCTATCACATGGGCCAGGTCTCCGGAGGACAGGGTGGTGGCCCGGCTGGGGAAAAACACCTTGCCCCTGCCGATGCGCTCCAGGGCCCTTCTCAGCTCCGGCTGGAAAATCACGGCCAAAGCCACGAACAGCACGGCCCAGAACTGGCTGAGGATCCAGCTCAGGGCGTGCAATCCCAATTTCTCGCTGACGATGGCCATCACGAACAGCACAAAAATGCCTTTCAGCAATTGCACGGCCCGGGTGCCCCGGATCAGCAGCAGGAACTTATAGATCACATAGGCCATGATGGCGATATCGCAGACCGCCGACACAAAATTCCAGACCGTCCAATCGGCCGTAGACGGGAACAGCAAGGCTACTCCTCCTTGTTAGCAGGCAGCCAACTACCTAAATTATTTTATCACTTCGACGAAGGCGGCAAAAACCCTCTACGCCGGGGCGCATGGCAAGAAATTATACGGAACGACTGCTTTTGCTGTGGCATTTCCCTGAACTTGTGGTATACTAGAATTACGTTATTGTACCCTGCGGTATTTTCGGATAACGGAGGCCGGAAGTGAGCAATCACAGCGCGCATTGGCAAAAAAACACCTTGTTCCTGACCTTTATCTCCCTGCTGCTGGGCATCATGATCATGATGGCGGTGAACACCAACGCGGCCGCCGAGGTGAAGGTGGACAATGATGCGGCGGAGCTGATCGCCTATATTGAAAACATCGAAAGCGAGACGGCGGCGCTGCAGGAGGAGATCAAAAACACCCGCGCCCGGATCGAGCAGGTTCAGGCCGGACAGATGGAGGACCAGGCCCTGACCAGCGCCGCCGGCGAAACCCTGGCGGAACTGAACAGCCGGGCCGGTTTGACCGAGCTGACCGGGCCGGGGCTGATCATTACCCTGGACGACAATTCCGTGGGCGCGGAGCTGGCGCAGAAAAACAATCCCTCCACCTATAACCCGGCCAGCTATATCGTGCACGACAAGGATATCCTCTACATCGTCCGGGCCATCGCCGGGGCGGCGGAAGCCGTGTCCGTCAATGAGATCCGGGTGGTGGATACCACCACCATCCGTTGCGTGGGCACGGTGATCCTGGTCAACTCCACCCGGCTGGCTCCGCCTTACGAGATCCGGGCCATCGGCGATATCGCGGCGCTGACCGCGGCCCTCACCAACTCGGGCCGGTACAATTCCCTGCTCTACACCAATATACCCGTTAAATATACCGAGGCCGCCTCCCTGACGGTGCCGGCCTATACCGGCGCCTATACCATCAACTACAGCCAAAGCGAGGAATAGTCTATGTGGTTACCGCTTCTGGGATTGATTGTCGGCTTGCTGCTGGGCGCAATTTTCTCTTTCAGTATCCCCATTGTCTACGCCAATTATCTGGCCATCGCCGTGCTGGCGGGCCTGGATTCGCTGCTGGGCGGCTGGCGGGCCGTTCTGGAAAAGGATTTTGACGCCAATATCCTGCTGTCCGGCTTCTTCGTCAACGCCATTCTGGCCGCGGCCCTGGCCTGGTTAGGGGATATGCTGGGGTTGGACCTCTATCTGGCCGCGGTCATCGCTTTCGGCATCCGCATCTTCAAAAATATCGGCGCCATCCGGCACGGCATCATCTTCCAGCACCGGGAACGGCAGGCCCGGAAAAAGGAACAGCAGGCCATGCATTATCTGAGCAAGGAGCATGAATGAACAGCATGACGCCCTCCAAACCCAAACGCTATCTGCTGTGGCAGGTGCCCATGACCGTGGTGTTCCTGGCTTTCGGCCTGCTGATGGCCGCCCAGTATTACACCCATAGCGAAGGCGGTTCTCTGGCCAACGAGAGCACCGCCAATCTGGCGATGATCATCAAAAGCGGCAATGACAACAAACAGGCCCTGGAAGCGGAGCTGGCCGCCTTAAAGGCGGAGCTGGCGGAAAGCCAGGCTTTGGTGGAGAAAGGCGAGAGCCTCTACGCCACCATGAGCAGCCGCATCGATAATCTGAGTATCGCCATCGGCGATATTCCGGTGGAGGGCAGCGGCCTGGTCATCACCGTTACCGGCGATTCCAATTTGATGTATTACGATCTGATCGATATTACCAACGAGCTGTTTGTCAGCGGCGCGGAGGCGGTGTCCATCAACGATATCCGCTTCACCTCCCATACCCAAATCGCCGAGCAGGCCCGTTTCAACGAGGTTTTTGACGAGGAAACCCAAACCTATAACAGCGTCACCCATTATGTGATCACCGTGGACGGCGAGGAATTGCGCTATCCCATCATCATCAAGGCGGTGGGAGATCCCCAGACCCTGGCCAAAGGGCTGGAATATCCCGGCGGCATCATCGATAGCCTCAATACGCTGTACAGCGTCTATCCCACCATCAAGCCCATGGAGCGGCTGGAGATACCGGCGGCGACGCCGGTAGCCTATCGCCACGCCGTCCTCGCGCCAGCGGCCGCGGAAGGGAAATAGCCAAGCCGGCCCTTGGGCCGGCTTATTTTTTCTTTTTTGCATACCTGCGCCAGACCAGCCATACAAACAGCACCAGCGCTCCCAGGTAGCCAGCGGCGCCCAAAGCGGGGATATTAAGGATCTGAGGCTCCATATTGGTGGTGCATAAGAGAGAGGAAGCCACCAGCAGGGCGGCGATCAGGATGCCGCCGATCAGTTTGTCCACCAGGCTGGCCGCGGTGCGCACCAAATCCTGGCTGGCTGACAGCTCCATATTCACCCGGCTTTGGCCCCGGATATTCAGGCGCAGCCAATCCGCTGCCAGGGCCGGCAGATCCAAAGCCTTGCGCCCGGAGGCCGCCACGGCCCGGGCCGAGCTTTGCAATTCCTTCCGCCAGTCGAAATCGGTAAGCAGGCGGCTGGTCATGATCTCCCCCGCCGCCTGGAACACATTGATGTTGGGGCTGATTTCCGCCGCCACGCCTTCCAGGGTGGCCATGCCTCTGGCCAGCAGGGAAAAGCCCCGGGGCATGCCGATCCGGTGGTCATGGCAGAGGGCCAGCATGTCCTCGATGACCAGGGACAAATCCATGTCGCCCCAATCTGCGCTGCCGTAGCGGGCCATCATCTCGTCCAGGTCCGCGTAAAGCCGCGCCTGGTCCACCGGCCCTTTTACCTGCCCCATGGACAGCAGCGCCTCCTTGACCGCGGCGGCATCCTGGCCAGCCAGGGCCGATACCAGCCGGCCGAAGGCAGTCTGGTCATGAGGGCTGAGACGGCCCATCATGCCAAAATCGATCCAGACGATTTTCCCTTCCCGGATGCGGATATTGCCCGGATGGGGGTCCGCATGGAAAAAGCCGTCTTCTATCACCTGCTTCAGGTAATGATGGACCAGCTTGCCTCCGATCTCCTCCAGATCGTAACCGGCTTCCAGCAGCGCCGCCCGGTTGTTGACGGCGTAGCCGTCCACATATTCCATCACCAGCACCCGCGGCGTGGTCAGGTGTCGGTAAATCACCGGGCAGCCCACATAGGCCAGCCCGGAATTCAGCTCGCAAAAGCGCTGGGCGTTCTGCGCCTCGGTGAGGAAATCCAGCTCCTCCTGGGCCACGGCCCATAATTCGTCCAGCACCATGCCGAAATCCACCACTTCGCCAACCGGGCTGTGCCGGGCCAGGCCCACGGCCCGCCGCAGCAGGGACACGTCCCGGGACATCACCTCATAGGCGCCTTCCCGCTGCACTTTCACCACCACCCGGCTGCCGTCCGCAAGAACGGCCCGGTGGGCCTGGGCGATGGAGGCGGAGCCCAGGGGCTCCGCCTCAAAACTGGGAAAGGCCTCCTCCAGCGGCAGGCCCATCGCCTCCTCCACCACCCGCCGCACCTCGTCCAGGGGCATGGGTTTAACTTCCGAACGGAGCTTGGCCAGCTCCCGGCAATAGGCGGCGGGCAGCGCGTCCGGGCGCATGGACATCAGCTGGCCCAGCTTGATATAGGTGGGGCCCAGATCCTCGATGATCAGCCGCAGTTTTTCCGGCGTGACGCCGCGCACGATCTCATGGCGGGTGAGTATGGCCGCTATTTCCTTGAGCCGCGTCCTATTCTCCGGCTTCCCCGCGGTCATGCTGCTGCTCCTCTTTAAACTCCTGACGCTTGCGCTTCAGCTCCTCGTTGAGGATTTTGCCCTGCTCCACGGTGAGCTCGCCTTTTTTGACCAGCATCTCCACCAGTTCCTGCGCCTTTTCCGCCGTGAGGGCGATGGCGCCGATACCGGCCAACACGATTTTTTTCAGTTCTTCTCCCAGATCCGCCATGATGAATGACCCCCGTTTCATTTTATTTATACCGTATTCTGCCACAGAAAAAGGGTATTCATAAGTATTGCCTGCCCCTACATCAATTTATCCAGTCCCAGGGTCAACCCGGGCGGCAGTTGGGAGGCCCGGCGCAGGGCCAGGGCCACACCGGGGAAAAAGCTGTCCCGGCTGACGGATTCATGACGCAGCGTCAGGGTCTGGCCCACCGCGCCGAACATCACTTCCTCGATGGCCACCACGCCCGGCAGGCGCAGGCTGTGCACCCGGGCGCCGGCATAGAGGCCGCCCCGGCAGCCGGCCACGCTTTCCGCGCTGTTGCGCGCGCTCAGGGTCGGCTCTTGCCGCCGCTGCTCCATGAGGTCCAAGGTATGCAGGGCCGTGCCTGAGGGAGCGTCGGCCTTTTTTTCATCATGTATCTCAATGATTTCATATTCCGGCAGATAGCGGGCGGCCTCCGCGGCGAAGCGCAGCATCAGCACCGCGCCGATGGCAAAATTGGTGGCCACGAACAGCGGCGTCCGGCACTCCCTGGCGCAGCCGTCCAATTCCCGGAGCTGTTCCGCATTGAGGCCCGTGGCGCCCACCACCACCGGCACGCCCAGTTCCAGGCCTAACCTGATATTGCCGTATACCGTGGCGGGGCCGGTGAATTCCAGCAGCACGTCCGGGCGCGTCCGCTCCAGCGCGGCGCGCAGATCCGTTTCCACCGCCACGCCCGTCCGGCATAGCCCGGCCAGCTCGCCGATATCCGCGCCCGGGCACTGCACATCCACGGCCGCGGCTAGCGCCAAATCCTCCTCCCGGAGTATGCCGGCGGACATGGCCCGTCCCATCTTCCCCGCCGCTCCGGCAACAACTACCCTGATACGCATGGTCTTCCTCCAAATTCCGTGTTATGATTGTATAAAACGCCGTTCTTCCAAAGCAGGAAGAAGAACGGCAAAGCCCCAACAGCTTTAAAGGCACAATAGTATTATATGTTTTTGCTGAAAACCCTTTCTTTTGCCACCCTTTTTTAACAACCTTTCCTTTCTTGACCCAGCCGGCTTTTCCTGCGGAAAAATCTCGGCTGCGGCACGCGGCTATGGCACGCGATCATCGATCGCGGCTCCGGCTCGGAAAGAAAGGAAACAGAAATCCATAGGCTACAGTTCAGCGGTAAAAAACGCCGGCGCCGTCGTCGATATCCACCACGATCACTTCCGCGCCGACTTTTTTCACCGCTGCCCAGGGGATATTGAGCTGGCGTTTGCCAGTGCCGGACAAGCCCCGGGAGGGCGGCACCGTGATCTCCAGGATCCGGCCGGTATCCGGATCGATGACCAGGTCGCAGTCGCCCGCCAGCCCCAGTATCTCGCCGTCGAACACATTGATGATGCGTTTTTCCGCAAATTCCGATAGCCGCATAATATTTCACCTCGGCTAATTATACGGCAAGCCGATACAAAATATGTCACAGGCCGCCGGTGCTGCCGAAGCCGCCGCCGCCCCGGGCCGTTTCCGTCAGTTCCCGGGCCCAGACCAGCTCCGGCCGCTCCGCTTTGGCGATGACCAGCTGGGCGATGCGCAGGCCCCGCTCCACGGCAAAGGGGACCGCGCCGTGATTGATCAGCAGCACCTGCACTTCGCCCCGGTAATCCGCGTCGATGGTGCCGGGGCTGTTCAGCACCGTGACCCCGTGCCGGGCCGCCAGGCCGCTGCGGGGGCGCACCTGGGCCTCATAACCTTCGGGCAGCTCCAGCATCAGGCCCGTGGGGATCAGGGCCCGGCAACCCGGCTGGATCAGCAGCGGTTCTTCCACCGCCGCCGGCAGGTCCAGGCCCGCCGCGGCAGCGCTTTGATAGGCGGGCAGGGGCAAACCGGCGAAATGGGGCAGGGTTTTGAGCCTGATTTCCGTCATCAGCAATAATCCTCCAGCCGCACCTGCAAAGGCTCCGGGCCTACCTGAGCCAAAGAGAGGCAGCCCGGCGCGGTGATCCGGGCAATGGACCGTTGGATATCCTCCTCCGTGACCCGCATCAGCCGTTCCGCCCGCTCCGCCGCGGTATAGACTTGCCCTAAGGACAGCTCGCTCTTGCCGTAGCTGCTCATCACATTGGAGCTGTTTTCCTGGGACAGCAGCAGATTGCCCTGCAATTGCTGCTTGCTGCGCCGGATCTCGTCGGCGGTCAGACCCTGCTCCCGCAGGCGGCGGAATTCCCCCGCCATCACCTCCAGCAATTCGCGGCTGCTGGCAGGCTGGGCCGAGGCGTAAGCCATCACATACCCGGCGGCGGACAGGCATTCCACAAAAGCGTAAGCGCTATAGGACAGGCCCCGCTTTTCCCGCACTTCCTGGAACAGGCGGGAGCTGGCGCCGCCGCCCAAAGCGTTGACAATGATATTGACCGCGTAATAATCCGGGTCGTTGAGGGATACCGCTGGAAAGCCCAGACAGATATGGTTCTGCTCTATATCCTTCACCACCGCGGTTTGGCCGGAGGCGGAACAGGGGGCTGCGGGCGGCTCCGCCTGTTCGCCGCCCCAGGAGCCGAAGCGCTGCTCGGCCAGGTCCGCCACCTGCTCCGGCCGGATATTGCCCGCCACCGCCAGCACCGTATTGGCCGGGCTGTAGCAGCGCCGCCAATACTCCAGCACCATCTCCCGGGTCAGGCCGGAGACGCTGGCGATGGTGCCGGACACCGGGCGGCCGTAGCTGTGGTCCGGCCAGATGGTGCCGGCGAACAGGTCCGCGGCCAGCTCGTCCGGGGTATCCTCGTACATATTGATCTCTTCCAGAATCACATTGCGCTCCCGCTCCAGCTCAGCAGGATCCAGCAGCGAATGGAAAAACATGTCCGACAGCAGGTCCAGGGACAGCTGGAAATGCTCGTCCAGGCAACGGGTGTAATAGCAGGTATGCTCCTTGCCGGTAAAAGCGTTCAGCACGCCGCCCACGCTGTCCATGGCGGCCGCGATATCCAGGGCGCTGCGGGTTTCCGTGCCCTTGAACAGCAAATGCTCCAGGAAATGGGAGACGCCGGACAAAGCGGCGCTCTCATAGGCGGAACCGGCCTTGATCCACAGGCCGGTGCTCACGGAACGCAGATGCGGCATATATTCGGCCGTCACCCGCATGCCGGAGGAAAGAAGGAATTTTTCAGGCATCTTGTCAGCTCCAGTGTTGAACATTCCCGTTGCGCGCCGGGGCGCGGCTACCAAGCAGGCCGGCAGCCGCTGACCGCGCCTTTATCTGACGCGCGTTCCGGCAACAACGGTTTTATTCTTTGCTAATTCGTCGCCCTCTGACAAATACCTTTATCTTTCCCCGGTCAATTCGATGGCGCCTAGGTCGTTTCCGGACGCGTCTTGCAGGGTGAGGCTGCCGCCCCCGCCGTCCCTGTCGATGCGCCACACCAGCTTCAAGCCCTCCACCCGTTCCCGCTCCATAAATACGCTCAGCCTTTCCGCGGCATAGAGCAGGCGCCCGTTGGCATAGGCCAGGGCCTGGCCCTGCTCGGCCATGACGATACGGATATATTGCTCGTCGGCATAGCGCAGCAGGCTGTAGCTTTCGCCGTAGCGGTCGTGGCTGTCAAAAACCACGCTGATATAACAGGCCGCGCCGGGCTGATAGGCCGCCACCAGGCAGGGGCCGGCGTCGTCGGTGGTGCCGGTCTTGACGCCGATGATATCCTCGTCCTGCCATAGCAGCTTATTGGTGTTCTGGAAGCGGCGGTAGGTAGCGCCGCTGCCCAGTCCCGTATATTTGCTGTCCACCGTTTCCCGGAAAAAATCGTGTTCCAGGGCGCAGGCGGTCAACTCCGCCAGGTCCAGGGCGCTGACCCGGTGCTCCTCATCGGGAAGGCCGTTGGTATTGGTGAAATTTACGGAATAAGCGCCCAGGGCCGCGGCCTTCATGTTCAGCCAATGCACGAACAGCGGCTCGCTGCCGGCGATGATCTCCGCAACGGCATAGCAGGCGTCGTTTCCGGAATGGACCAGCGCGCCCCGGAGCAATTCCGCCAAGGTCAGGCTTTCCCCGGCTTTCAGGTAAACGCTGGCTTCCGGCACCGCCGCCGCCCTCGGGCTGATCACGTAGCTTTTGTCCAAATCCTTCGCCATATCCAGGGCCAGCAGGGCGGTGAGGATCTTGGTGGTGGAAGCCGGAGGCAGGGGCGTGTCCCCGTTTTCCTCCAGCAGCACCCGCCCGCTTTCCGCTTCGATCAGCGCCGTGGCGGCCGCGTCGGTACGGGGCAGGGATACCGCGTAGAGATTTTCCGCATCCGGCAACAGCGCCAGGGCCGGACCGGCCGCCAGCAGCCAGAGCAGCAGGCTACAGACCCAGATTCTCCGAAACCGTGACAAACGCATACCCCTTTGCAGTCAATTCCTGAATAATAGCGGGCAGGGCCGCCACGGTGTTCGCCGTGGGATGAGCCAGGACGATGGCTCCGCCGTGGATATTGCTGACGACCCGGTCAACAATCACATCGGGGCTGGGCCTTTGCCAGTCGATGGTATCGACGGACCACAAAACCGTATCATAGCCCGCCTGTTCCGCCGCTTGCAGCACATGCTGATGGCATTCGCCGGAAGGCGGCGCGTACAATGTGGTGGTTACACCGGTGGCGTTTAGAATGGCCTGCTCAGCCTGGTTGATCTCCTGAATGATCTCCTCGAGCGTGGAAGCGTTGGGGCTGGTATGGCTGTAGCCGTGATTGCCGATCTCATGACCGGCGTCGCTGATGGCCTTGGCCAGGTCCGGATTGTTGTCGGTCCAGCGGCCGGTGAGAAAAAACGTGGCCTGGATATCATGATCCGCCAGCACCTGCAGGAGCTCGGGAATATACTCCTCCCCCCAGTCCACATTGAATGCCAGCGATACCATAGCCGATTCGGTTGGGCCGGAGCGGTAGGGCGGGGCCATGGTTTCCTGGCTGCGGGGCAAAAACACACCGGCGCCGGCCAGCAACAATGCCACGGCGGCGGCGTAAATACCGGCCAGCCGGAGGGCGCGCCGGCTCACATAGAGCATACGCATAGCAATTACCTCCTTTGCCTATGGATAAATTCTATGTGCCAAGGCAACCGCATATGTTATTTTGAATCATTGCAAGGGGGCTTGTTTATGCGCCGCTCCATCACCGTCTTCCATCTTCCCTCCCCCCGCCGCCTGCTGATGATCGTCCTGGTGCTGGCGCTGCTGCTGGCCGCCAAAGCGGCCATGGGCAACGCGGCGGAACAGGCCCTGGCCCCGGCGCTGTTCGGGCGCAGCATTGTCATCGACCCGGGGCACGGAGGCTGGGACCCGGGCATGACCGGCAATAACGGCAGCGTGGAACAGGACATCAACCTGGCGGTCGCCCTGAGGCTGGCGGAATATCTGCGCCAGGCCGGGGCGCTGGTGACGCTGACCCGGGAAAACGGAGAGGCCCTGGCGGAAACGAAAGCCGCGGATATGGCGGCCCGGGTGTTCATCACCCGGGAGACGGGGGCGGATCTGTTCATCAGCCTGCACTGCAACAGCTTTGTCAGCAGCCGTTCCCAGCACGGCGCCCAGGTCTTTTTCCAATCCGGCAGCGCGGAGGGCCGGCGGCTGGCCGAAACCCTCCAGGCCAGCCTGGTCCAGGAACTGGACAATACGGACCGGCTGGCGCTGAAACACCCCGATTCCTATCTGTTGAAAAATATCGACTGCCCCGCCGTCCTTGCCGAAATGGGCTTTCTCTCCAACGCGGCAGAGGAAGAGCTGCTCATGGACCCGGCCTATCAATGGCAGGTCGCCTGGGCGCTGTTCCTGGGCGTGGAAGAATTCTGCGCCGGGCTGTAGCGGAGCCGGACTCCGGGAACAGCAACCGAGCCAAGGTAAAGCAAGCCCCGCCGCAGGCGGAGCTTGCAATCTGCCTCAAGAGACGCCCTTTACCTTAAGCGCCCAGATCTTCTCCCACCAGGATGATTTTGATCCTGCCCTGGATGGCGGATCTGCTGGTAATCACCAGATGGCTGCCGCTCTTGTCCGCCAGGTCGGATAGTTCCCCATAGGAGGCATAGTCCTGCCTGAACAGGGTCAGGCACAGGCGGGAAGCACAGGTTTTGGCCCTGGTGACCGCGGCTTCCAGCGTGGGCGCCACTTTGTTCAGCCCGGCCACCACGACCACCCGCTTCGGCCCGAACAGCAGCGCGGCCGCGCGGTTGCCGATACCGTCGATGTTGACCAGTTCCCCTGTTTCCGCAATGGCGTTGGCGCTCATAAAATAATAATCGGCTGACAATGCTTCGCGGGCCAGCTGTGCCTTTGCCTCCGCTCCCTCGGCGTCATAAGCGTTAAGGTAATGATAACCGCCGCTTTTCATGGCGTCCTGGAACCCGATCTCCCATAAGGTCTGCGAGCCGCCGTTGGACACCACATGCTCTTTTTGCAGCATGGAGAGAATTTCCCGCAAAGCTTCCTCCTTCGTCTTGCAGTAACAGCCCGCCATATTGCGCTGCTGGAACGCGGCGATCAGTTGTTGCGCCAATAGGCCGTAATACGTTTCCTTGATCATCGGATGATCCTCCTTCCCCATAGTAAGCTAACCATAGCATACCCGGCCGGGGATAAACAGTCTGTTTTTCCGTAGGGGAACATGATATAATAAAAATAGAGAGATGCGGTGAAATGAACCGCCGCCTTCCCTGACAGCATAAAAAAGACCCGCCGTAAGGCGGGTCCTTAATGATAGGGGGTTTAACGTTTGGAGAACTGGCTGGCTTTACGGGCCTTTTTAAGGCCGTATTTGCGGCGCTCCTTCATGCGCGGGTCGCGGGTGATAAAGCCGGCTTCTTTCAAAGCGGGGCGCAGTTCCGGATCAGCCTGCACCAGGGCGCGGGCGATGCCGTGGCGGACCGCGCCGGCCTGGCCGGTGGTACCGCCGCCTTTCACGGTGGCCAGCACGTCGAATTTATCCAGGGTGGAGGTCAGCGCCAGCGGTTGACGGACGATCATTTCCAGCGTCTTTTTGCCGAAATACTCGCCCAGATCTCTGTCATTGATGGCGACTTTGCCGGTGCCGGGAAGAACCCACACGCGGGCGACGGCGTTTTTACGTCTGCCGGTGCCATAGAATTTACTTACATCAGCCATCTGTTTTTCCTCCTCTCCTAGAATTTCCATTCTTCGGGCTGCTGCGCGGCGTGGGGATGCGCGCTGCCTTCATACACTTTGAGCTTCTTGGCCTGGGCGCGGCCCAGCCGGTTATGGGGCAGCATGCCTTTCACGGCTTTTTCCACCGCCAGCACCGGGCGTTTGGCCATCAGGTCGCTGTATTTGACCTCTTTCAGGCCGCCCGGATAACCGGAATGATGATAATACATTTTCTGCTCCAGCTTTTTGCCGGTCAAAACAGCCTGGCCGGCGTTGATGATAATAACAAAATCCCCGGTATCCAGATGGGGAGTAAAAATGGGCTTATGCTTTCCGCGTAACAGACGAGCGGCTTCGGTGGCGGTACGTCCCAGCGGTCTGCCGGCGGCGTCGATCACCCACCATTTTTTCTCAATCGCGGCGGGCTTGGCCATAAAAGTACCCAAGCTGATTCCCTCCTTAAAAAATCAAACAGACTTCTCTCGCGCTCATTGCCAACGGGGCGGAAGTCAACAAGCGTACTTATTTATTATATCGGCAGCATCGAGGGTTGTCAAGAAAATTTTCTTTATTTGATACGCGGCAATCACTTCCGGCCGAAACGGCCTGCCGGCCAATTTGTCCCCATGAACCTTAACGCCTGCCAACAGAAAGGAGCTCCCGCATTTGCAGGGAGCCCTTCCGGAAAAACAGCGCCCGGGGAAGCTATCTCAGGCGCTTTATTTATCCTCCATTTCCCTTTCCACCTCGGCCATTTTTCCCCGCACCAATTCCCCGGACAAATAGATCTGCCCGCAGCAAGGGCAGCGGGGGACGGCGGCGCGGAATTCATGCCCCAGATACTCAAAGACCACTTGGCCGGAAACCAGTATTGCCTGGCATTTCAGGCAGATCAGCCGCTGTTCGTTCATGCCCGGACCTCCTGGCGCGATTCTTAGGCCATGCCGCGGGAAAGGGACGGCCAACAGGACAGGGGTTGCGATGGTATGGACGGGGAAATAAACGCCGCCCCGCCCGGCCCGGTAAAAACCGGATCCCGGAGACCGGGCCTGCCCGCTTGCCTCATTGTTTGATCCGCAAGCGATGGGCATAAACATCGGCCAGCTCATAACCGCCGGAAACGCGGCGGTATTTCACCCAGTAGGTCAGCAATGACAGCCTTTGATGCGCAATATATAGGTTATCCTGGCTGTCGAAAATGATTTGCCCCGTTTTTTCCGCCTGCTCAATAACCGTTTGCACATCCTCTTCCAGCAGCCAATCGCCGGAGAGTTTTTCCCGGAGCGCGGGGGAGACGATCAGTTTGGCAGTATCTTCAGGTTTCGGCATCATGACTGTTTGTCCCCAGAACTTTTCCAACCATTGTTTTTGGGCATGACGGCGGTTGTTCCTTCTTTCGCTAACGGTAGGGGCGGGGCGGGGCGGCGGCAAAAGGCCGTTCCCCAGGATATCCAGCAGATGATAAGCGGGCCGTCCTTGTGCGGCCAATATATCGCGGCAGTTGGCGCAATAGGTGATATAAGGCCCTTCGCCATAGGACGCGCATTGGGCGGCTTTTTCCCCAGCCAGGCCCGGATTGGCGACGGCGATATGGCCGCCAAAGCCGCAGCATGGCGAAACCCCGCCCACCTGGCTCAAGGGTTTATAGCTGACCGCGCTTTTATCCAGCAGCGACCGGACCGCGGTTTGCGCCGCCGGGCTATACCTGGCGGAGCAGGGGTCGAACAGGCAGGCCCCTTTCAGGCTTTGACGGGGCAATCCGCTGCCGGCGCCTTTATCCAGCAATTCGTAAAGAGAGACCTGGCGGACGGAGGGGGCGTATTCCCGCAATAATTTCATGCAGGTGGGGCAAGCCAGGACCAGGGGAGGTCCGCCTAGTTTTTTCCAGTCCGCCAGCAATCTGCCGAGGACCTGTTCATGCAGGGCGCTGTCGCCGGCCCATAACGCGGGCGCGCCGCAACAGCCGTTGATCAAGCCGGTACGGGGCTCTTGCGCCAGCAGCAGCCCATAGGCTGTTTCCCCATAGGCGGGGGCGGAAGCCGCCAGCTGGCAGCCGGGGAAAAAAGCCAGGCGGTTATCATCTTCCCGCTCGCTGCAGGGGGAAGGAAGCGCGAGATAAGCCTGACCGCTCAAAGCGAACGCCAGATCCTGCAGCCAATAATCATGGTAAACAGGGGGTATCTGTCCCCGCCGGAACATTTGCCGTTTGGCGGCCAGCAGGGCGCCGCCCAGATCGATATGCTCCGGGCAGCATTGCCCGCAATTGCCGCAATTGCTGCAGGAATTGACCATACGGTTATTGGATTGAGGCTCCACCGCCTGATCCGTGAGGCCGTAATCCACCGCGTCGACGATATTGCGCGGATAGCGGCGGTAATAGCGGAGAAAAGCGCAGTTATCCATACAGGAGGAGCAATTGCAGAGCAGACAGCGCCCGGCCTCCGCCATTGCCTCTTCCCTGGTGAAGGCTGTTTGACGCGCCGCAACGCAAGCAAGGGAGGCCGGAGCGGTTTCCGCCGCCAGACAGCTTCCCTCCCCTGCGGCAAAGGCGTCCGCTTCCGGGGCCGCGCCGGTTTTGAGGAACCGCTCGATGGACGCGGCAGCCCGTATGCCCTGAGCCAAGGCATGCAGGACATCTTTTGCCAGCAGGCCGCCGCCGAGGAACACGCCGGGGCGCGCGGTGGCCAGGGTGATGCGGTCCACGGCGCCCAGCAGGCCGAAATCCCTTCCGCCATCGCCGGTGGCGATGAAAACCGCCTCCGCCTCCACTCCCTCCAAAGCGCGTATGTCGCGGCCTAGAAACAATCGATCGCCGATGCCGTCCACTTCCCGTTCCAGCTCATCCCGGATCACCGGTTCCGGGAGCAAGCGCCACAGGCTGCCGCCGGGACGCGCCTCCCGCTCATAAAGAGCCACCTGGTAGCGTTTGGCCGCCAGCTTCAGCGCGCAGGCCAGCCCGGCGGGGCCGCCGCCGATCACCGCCACCCGCTCCGGCTTTTCCGGCAGATTGTATTGCAGCGGACGCGAATCCCGGGCCTGAGCCAGCGCGGCCTTTTCCAGCAGGTCCAGGCGGATTGCCCCGTCATTGCGCCGCAGCGGGCAGGCGGCCTGGCAATAGCCGGGACACAGCGCGCTGACGATTCCGGGAAAGACCACGGCGTTTCGGTAGATGCGCAGCGCGGCATCGAAATTGCCCCTGACGCTTTTGGCGATAAAATCACGCACATCCAGGCCAAAAGGACACTGGACGGCACAGGCCGGGCGGCGGTCCCTTTGACAGGGATCGGTAACGGTATTATCGAAAACGGATTGTTCCACAGCCCTTTCCTTCGCGTGTCTTTTATATGACCGGGCCAACGTAGCCGGTCTTACACAGGATGATCCTTGATCTCCTCCAGCTCCTCATACAGATCCGAACCCAGCCAATAACGGGGCGGCGGCTGGACCGTTCCGCCGGCGGCCAGGATATCCAGGCCGGCTTTGATCTTGTCCGCCGTGGCCGGAAGCTCGTAGATACGCACGCCCGAGGCCCGGGCGATGGCGTTGATCACCGCCATATGCCCGCCGCTCTGATACAGCTCCGAACAGCCGGCGGAACCCCAGGGGCCGCAGGAGCGGGGCGTCACGCAATGGTAAACCCGCAGGTCGTCCGGGGTATCCAGCGGGTAGGGGATTCCCGCGCCCTTCATATTGGCATGCTTCCTCACATCGTCATAATTCTCGGAGAGCGCGAAGCCGATGCTGTGGGAAGCGCCGCCGAAAGCCTGGCCTTCCACAGAGATCGGGTTGCCGACGACGCCGATATCGTCCACCGCCACATAGCTGAGGCAGCGGGCCTGGCCGGTCGCCATATCCACCTCCACATCCGCCAGGAACAGGCCGTACATCAGCGTGGGCGAAGGGTCGCATTGGCCGTTATTGGCGTTCAGGCCCACCAGGCCCATGCCGGCCACTTCCCAGCGGCCTTGATACTTGGTGCTGATGCCGGCTTCTTTCATCTCCGCATAAGTGCGGAAACTGCCGTCCGCTTTGCGCATGGCCTGCAAAAGCTGGCGCGCCGCGTCAATGGTGGCGTTGCCCACCATGATATGGCAGCGGCTGGAAGCGGCCATGCCGCTGTTGGGGCAGACGCGGCTGTCGTTGAGCACCACACGGACCTGCTCCGGCGTGATCTTCAGCTCTTCCAAGGCTTTGACGGTCACAAGCACCGTGCCCGCGTCGCCGCCCTGGCCCTGGTCTTCCCAGGTATTGTAATTGGTGAAAGTGCCGTCCGGGTTCAGTTCCAGGCAGACCTCGGCGAAATCCCCGTTGCCGCCGGTGCAGGAGAAGCCGCCGCAGGCGACGCCCACGGCCCGGCGCTTGGCGGGCGTGCTTTCCGCCGCCGCCGTGGCTTTCATCTCCTCATAAATGGGCCGCGCCCTGGCAAAGATATCCGGCATCGGATATTCGCGGAACGGATAGCCGTTGACGGTCAGATCACCGGGCCGGGCGATATTGAGGAGGCGGAAGTCAAAGGGATCGAGGCCCGCCTGGTCGGCCAGCAGATCCACGAGGGCCTCCAGGCAGGTAAAAGCCTGGGGCGCGCCATAGCCCCGGTAGGTGGTGGCCAGATTGTGATTGGTATAAGCCAGCCGGAACAGGCCGGACGCATTGGGGATACGATAAGGAAAGCCCACGAAGCGGACAAAACGGTTGGCTAGGCCCACGCTCATCTCATGATAAGCGCCGTGGTCGCAGCCGAAATCAATCTCCAAAGCGGTGAGTCTGCCCTGTCCGTCGCAGGCCAGGCGGCCGTTGGCATAGGCCGGGGCGCGCTTGCCGGAGAAATGCTGGTTTTCCTCCCAGCTCATGGTCAGGGTCACCGGCCGCTGCAGCGCCAAAGCGCAGGCGCCCACAATGGCGTAGGAATGATGGTTGACCGCCGCGCCGAAGCTGGCTCCCGTGGGGTTCTCAATGACATGGATGCGGTCCGTCGCTACGCCTAGGGCGGAGGACAGATAAGAGATGGTGCCGTAAACGTCCTGGGTCTTGCAGGCGATGGTCAGCTTGCCCTCCTCGTCGAAATAGGCCTGGGCGGAGTCGGGCTCCAGGGGCATATGGGGTTCGCGGGTGGAATGGAAGCTGCCGGCAACGGTATAAGCGGAAGCCTCGATCACCCGGCGGGTATCCTGCTCTCCTGTTAATAACGGCTGCCTCATATAGATATTGGGGATGCCGGGATGGATCTGGATAGCGTCAGGCAGGGCCGCGTCCAGATAATTGAGGTATTCCGGCAATTTTTTCAACGCCACTTTGACCGCCCGGGCAGCCGCGCGGGCATGCTCCCGGGTATCGGCCGCCACCACGGCCACCACGTCGCCATAGCGGAAGATCTTCCGCTCCGCCAGCACCGGCCAGGTGGCCTGATCCGCCTTGGCCCGGGGATGATTGATGCGGCTGCCCAGCAGATTGGTGCCTTGGATATCCCGGGCGGTGATCACGCTCACCACGCCGGGCATGGATAAAGCTTCGGCCGCGTCGATCTTGAGGATTTGCGCGTGATGGCAGGTCTTGGGCTGGACCAGCGCCAGGTGCAGCGTTCCGGGAGGCATCTTCAGCGCCACGTCGTCGCCGTAATCGCATAATCCGCAGACTTTGGCCAGGGCGGACGGACGCCGGACCGGCGTGCCGTAATAATCCCCGTTCTTCGGTCCCTGATAGCGGAGGGTTTCAATGCCGATCTCGCCGCGCAGCACTGCGGCGGCAGCCATCACGCTGTCCACCAGCGGCTTATAGCCGGTGCAGCGGCAGACGTTCCGCTGCTTCTGGAACCACTGGCGCACCTCGGCGCGGCTGGGGGCGGGATTGACGTCCAGCAAGGCCTTAGCGGAAACGATGAAGCCGGGCGTGCAAAAGCCGCATTGCACGCCGCCCAGGTTCATCCAAGCTTCCTGCAGCGGATGCAGGCGGCCGGGAGCGCCGACGCCCTCGATGGTGATGATATCGCTGTACTCTTCCACCTGCTTCATCTTCATGGCGCAGGACCGTATCACCCGGCCGTTCATGATGACGGAACAGGCGCCGCACAGGCCTGTCCCGCAGCCGATCTTGGTGCCGGTAAGCCCCAGCCGCCGTAAGGCGGCAGCCAGGCTGTCCTGCTCCGGATCGCAGAACAGGTAGCGTTCCACGCCGTTGATCTTGAGCGCGTATCTCCTGATGCCCATTTCCGGTCTCCCATCATCAGTGAATTATGTTATTCTACCGGCATGGCCGACGCGTTGAAGGGGCGTTCGCGCACAGTTCGCGGCCTTGCCCTCCCCCGCCCGGGCAGAGGGCGGCGTTGGGCGTTTCCTCCGGCCCATGCCGCGACCCGGTCAATCCTCGCCTGTGATCCGATACGGGCATCAGGATGCCTCCGGGCCATGCAATGAGGCGGAACATGTACAGGCTTCCAGGCCGGGGACTGGCCTAAACAGCCGCGGGGGAAAAGGGAGGAGACCCCCCGCGGCTTAAGCAGGAAGAGAGGGGGACGCAAGGAAAAGAGTGGATTGCAGGGTCCTCCCGGGCCCGGAAGCCTTGATCCATGATACAGCTTGTCGGGCGCACAGGTTTATTTCCTGACCACCCATTCCTCGAAGTATTCGGGATCGCGTTTATACAGCTCCTCGTCGGTGAGGCCGATTACGCCCAGGTCCTCGGTGACCCACTGGCGGAAGCCCGCGGCATTGAGCCCGTGTTCGGCGTCGTCGCCAAAGGCCTGGCCGTGACGCTGATGTTTTTTCGCAACCTGCCATTCCACATACTTGTCGATGGCCTTTTCGCCGGTGGCCAGCACTTCCGGAACGCCCATATGGATGGTGGGAAAATGGCGCTGGACTTTGAAATAGCCGTCCCAGTCGATCTCAAGATTGTCCGCGGGATTGGTCAGGCAGTCGGTGATAGCGGTATTGTATTCGTCGTAATGCCCCATCAGCGCTTGATGGCCCAGTTTATAGAGCAGGGCCATCTCTGCTACGCGCTTGCCGGTGCCGCGCACGGAGCGCATGCCGAAGGTATCCCGGTGATAGCCGGTGGGGGTGGCGTAGGGCTGCTTATACACAGCGCCGCCCACATAGGCGCCGTGGGGATGATGGTGGCCGGCGCCCACGACAATCGTATCCATCGTCAGGTACCAGTGGTGGATATCGTCGATCACGAATTCTTCGCCGCCGTGCACGTCCCAGCCGATCGCCAGGGCGGCGCCGACCTTTTTGCCGCAGCAGCCGCGGAACTTGGTGGAGGAGCCGTGACAGAAGCCCAGGGTGCGGTCCAGAAACATCCGCAAACGGCCGGACATGCCTCCCCAATACACCGGGCTGGCGGCGATGATGCCGTCGGCTGCGATCATCTTTTGCAGGACTTTCCAGCAATCGTCCTTCTGCGAGCAGTAGAAGGTGCCGTGCTCCTCGTCCACATCGGTATAGCAGGCACAGCAGCCGATGCAGGGTTTGATCTCGTAATCCATAAGATGAACGATTTCCGTTTCCACCCACGGGCCGAGCTGGCGGGCGGATTCCATGCATTCTTCCAGCATATGTTCAGTGGTCTGATGTCTGCGGTGGGCGCCGCTGATGCCCAGGATCTTGATTGTTTCCATTGTTGTGCCTCCTTGTTTGATGTTATCAATTCTCCCCGAAGGGTTTATCGCCAGTAGGGCTCCTCCCAGATGGGCAGCTTCTGACCCAAGCCCCGTTTCACCGCCTCCTGATACAGCGTGTAGCCCCAGGCGGCATCGGCGGTGGGAAGGCCGCCGGAGATATAAACGATCTTTTCTTGATCATGGCGGCGGCCCGCGACTTTGCCGAAGGCGATATCGCTCAGATCAAGGATGCGCCGTTCCTCCAGCACGCCGCTGCGGACCATTTTATAAGCCGCGCCGCCCATGCCCAGATAGGAGATATCGCTGATGTCCACTTCCCGTCCGGCCTGGAGGTTTTCCCATGCCCGGTATTCCTCGGCCATGTTGACGTTCATCTGCCAGTTGTCCGCCACCACGGTATTCTCCCGATGGAATTTCTCGGAGAGAATGGCCGCGCCGGTCAGCAGGAGCAGGCAGCCCTCCTTCAGCCATTCGTCCCTGAATTCCGGCTGCGCCGCGCCGGCGGTGGCGGTGGTGATGATATCGGAATCCCGCGCGCATTCTTCCAGGCTGTTGCAGATCAGGGCGGGGCGCTCCAGCTCTTTTTCCACATAGCCGGCGAATTCCTGCGCCGCCGCGGGGGCGAGATCAAAAACCTTCACTGTGGAGAGATGGGGCTGGGTGGTAAGAATCGCGGCGGCGCAGGCGCGGTTTATGATGCCGGCGCCGACCACGGCCAGCGTCTCCGGGCTGCTGCGGGAAAGATAGCGGGCGGCCACGCCGGGAGAAGCGCCGGTGCGCATGGCGCTGATCAGGTTGGCGGACATATAGGCCAGCGGCTGCCCGGTTTCCACATTGTTCAGGGTCAGCATGAGGATGGAACGGGGCAGGCCTTTGTCTTTATTGGCAATATTTGAGCCGTACCATTTGTCGCTACACACATTGAATTCGCCGCCCAGATAACTGACCAGGGCGGTGAAGCGGCGGTCCGGCCCGGCCACCGGCATCTGCTGGGAACGCTGCCGCTTCGGGAAGAAGAGTTTGGCCCCGTGATCGCGCTCGTCCGGCCCGCTCATCAGATAATCCCCTTGACCCATCACCTTGAACATGCGGTCGATGGCGTCCACGCATTTCCGCATATCGGTAACGCCGGCTTGCAGCAGGTCTTCCTGGGATAGATATAGAAATGCCAATTTATTGCGCCGGCTGTCAATCATTTTAGGGCCTCCTTATGTAATCCGTTAGATAACCAGACTCAATAATTAGCAATATCTGATTATCACTATGGGTTCGTTATCGCTAATCATCGATGATTAATGATTGTATCATACTATATCCCTAAAATGATGTCAATCCTTTTTTGTATCTTTCTGACTTTTATTCAGCGCGGCTGATAAAGGCCGGGAAATATAACTTGACAAGAGAAATTATTCTCAATATAATGTTAAAGATATTGAGTACACATTATTTATTGATGAGTGATGTTGTCAATATTCTACGGGAGGGCGCTATGTCGGTAGAAGAACTGCAATATCTGATCCTCACTGAGCTGAGCAAAAGTAACGCGCCGATCGGCGCCAGCCTGCTTTCACTGCAAATCGACGTTTCCCAAGCCACGATCGGACGGGTACTGCAATGGCTGGAATTCAAACAGTATATAGAAAAGTCCAGTAACAAAGGCCGGGTGCTGACGGAAAAGGGCAAGATATACCTGTCCAAGTTGGACGAAGAATTCAGCTCGGAAAAATATGTGTCCCAGCTGACGTCCTTGATCGCCAGCAAGGATATGGATATCTACGTTCAGGTATTGCGGTTACGGTTGATTCTGGAGCGGGAGACCGCTTATCAGGCCGCGTTAAATATCAGCAACGAGCAGGCGGCCGAACTGGAGGCTGTTTTGACCCATGAGATGGAACAGCGGGAACTGGGTTGGTTCGGCGATGACGATAACCGGAACTTCCATCTGATGATCGCCCATATCTCCGGCAATCAGGCAATTGAGCATCTGCTTAAGCTGATCATGGTGAAAACGGATTCCTACACGCATCTGACCTTTCTGCAGTACCGCAAGATCATGATGCGCAATACCCGCGCGCATTTCGATATCCTGAACGCCCTCAAGGATAAAAATCCGCTGGCCTCCGCCGAGGCGATGGAGGCTTATATCCAATCGCTGATCGGCGATGCCGAGACCATGATCCGCGACCATACCGGCGTGGATATTGAATCGCCGCTTCCCGAGGAGGAGCAATAACCGCATCAACCCTTTGGCCTAACGCGCGAAACCCGCTACCGGATGCGGGTTTCGCGCGTTAGGCCTGTCTTTGTCCCGGCATCCCCTCAGTTGACTGCCGGCTTCAGCTGGTCCGGTATGCGGCCGGCGGCGTGGTCCGCCGTGCGCTTAATCCTTTGCGGATACCGGCCAAAAGCGGAGCGGCAAGCGTAAGGCCATAAGCCCGCCTGCCGCGGTCAGGGAACTAGTTGTCTTGCCTGGCCGGTTTTGTCATCGCGGAATAAGAGCGGGCCGTTATGCGGTCCAGGGCGTCCGGGGCGTCCAGCTGCCCCCAGGGATCGCGCTGGGCCGGGTCGGTGATGCAGGGCGGGTCGGTGTTGCGCCAGCTATAGTTACAGGTCTTGCAATAATACACTTCCCAGGCCCCGCTGCCGTCCGGCGCGTCGGCGATCTTGGCGGCGCTATCCCGGCCGCATCTGAGGCATTTCATATCTTTGCTCCCTCCCTCACTGCTGCCGCTGCAACCTCTTTTGCATGTTCCGCAGCGTGTTCGTCCATGTTTCTACCAGCGGATCCACAGGCACCATTTTTACCGCCCGCATCGCGTCCGGCGCTACCGGCGTGGTCGCGTCGATGATCAACTTGCGGCCGATGCCCGGCGTCAGGTTGGCGGGATTGATGATATTCCCCGGCGTCATGGGGATTTCGATGATATCGGCATTGCCCCGCACCCGCGTGGACAGGGCCCACATCACCTGGTTCAAATCAAAGGGGTCCACGCTGTCGTCCACCAGAATGATGTTATGGCAGTTGCGTATTCCGTGGGGCGTGGAGGCCAGGCGCAGCGCTACGGCTTTGGCGTAGCAGGCGTAACGCTGCCCGGTAGCCACGATACAGGTGGCGCCGTACTGATAGCCGGCGTTGATGGCGACCACTTCCGGGAAATCGGCCTGCACTTGCTTGAACAGGGGGACACTGGTATTGAGGGCCATCAGGTTATCGCATTCCGTCCAGGAGCGGCCCACGTAGAGGTTTTCCATGATCGGGTCGGTGCGGTGAGTGACCTTGGTCACCAGCATTTGCAGCTGATTACGCACGCCGGAATAAGAGCCGGGCCATTCGCCGAACGGGCCTTCCACCACCCGCTTATGCGGTTCGATATAGCCTTCCAGCACATATTCGGCATTGGCGGGAACGTCCAGATCCGAATCCAAAGCCTTGGCCAGCTCATAAGAAAAGCCGCCCAAAGCCGCGGCAAACCTGTATTCGGATTCATGATATTTCAAAGGCGCGCCGGCCATGAACGAAAGGAGGGGGTCCACGCCCACTGCCAAAGCCACGGGCAGGGGCTGGTTCAGCGCTTCCGCCTGGGCGTAATGTTCGCCCGCGTCATGATTGTTGCCGATCTGCAGGCCGATGGTGTTGCGCCCCATGACCTGCGCCCGGTATATTCCCACGTTCTGCTGGTCGAAATCATCCGGCGCCAGGGGCGGACGGGTGATGACGCTGGCTTTGTCCAAATAACAGCCCCCGTCCAGATAGTTGACGCGGTAGAGGGGCATGATCTGATAAAGGTTGATGTCGCCGCCCGCAATGACATGTTCCTGGCAGGGAGGGTCGTTTACCCAGGTAACCTCGCCGGGATAGCGATCCCAGTTCTGCTCCAGGGCGAAGAACTGCTCCCTCAGCGTAGCGTCTTTGGGCTGACCGAACATGACGGCGCTATTGGCCCGGGAGGCGTGCACGCCTACAACTAAGCGCTTGCCCCGATAGCCCTTGATATTGTCCATCAGCACCGCCGGCCCATCATGCCCCAGATTGGTGACGGCGCGGCTGATATTGCTCACATCCGGGCTGGGATTGAGCTCGCCCGTATAATGGATAAGCTGTTGCTGGTCGTCCAGAGCTTGCAGGAAGCTCCGCAGGTCTTTATAGCCCATAGCATCCTCCTGTCTTGAGCCGGCCGGGCGGCCGCATCTTTGCGCCTGAGCCGTTCCCATCCGCCTGGCGGTCCGTTGCTCCTTGGTATCACGCCATCAGCAGCACCGGCTTGATCACCTCGCCGTTCTGCTGGGCGGCAAAAGCTTCATTGATCTGATCAAAAGGGAAAAATGTGATCATTTTGTCAAAGGGCATTCGGCCGCGGCGGTATTGTTCAATGATCCGGGGGATCATCACCTGGGGAATGGCGCAGCCCTCCACCGTATAGGAAAGGGTCCTGCCGATCATGATGCCGGACCAGTCGTCGAAGGTCAGCTGACCGCCGCCGCCCACGGTGCAGCTTCTTCCGCCCCGGTGCAGACAACGCAGGGCCGCGGTGACGCAGGAGGAAACGCCGGTGGTATCAAAGGAGCAATCGGCTCCGTTGCCGGTGACGCCCATGATTTCAGCCATCAGGCTATGGGGATCCCGGTTGTTGACGGCATGCGTAGCGCCCAGCTCCAGCGCGGCTTTCAGCCGCTTCGGCACGATATCCACCGCGATAATGACGCCGTAGGCCGCCGCTTTGGCAGCCATGACGGCGGACAGCCCTACAGCCCCTGCGCCAAATATCACGACGGAGGAGCCGGGCGGCGAAGCGAGCGTATTCCATAACGCGCCGGCTCCGGTTTGAACGCTGCAGCCCAGGGGGCCAAGGATCCTGAGATCCAGATCCGGGGCTACCCTGACCAGGTTGCGGACATGGCAGACGCTGTAGGCGGCGAAGCCGCCCTGGCCGAAGAAATGCAGCACCGGCCGCCCCTGATAGCGCAGGCGGGTGCTGCCGTCCATCATGCGGCCCTGCGCCAGTTTGGTCCAGTTCTCGCAGTAGTAGGGCTGCCCGGACCGGCAGTTGCCGCATTCGCCGCAGGAGGGATAGGACATCACCACCCGATCTCCAGGCCGGAAGCCGCGCACACCCGCGCCGACTTGCTCGACGATCCCCGCTGTCTCGTGTCCCAGCACCACCGGACGTTCCTGCGCCGCGTTATGTCTGCCGTGTTCGTCCGTCCGGCAGATGCCGCAGGCAATGTTCCTCACCAGTACCTCATGATACTGCGGTTCGGCCAGTTCCACTTCGTCGATGATCAGGGGCCCGCCGGCTTGGAATTGTACGGCCGCCTTCATTTTCATGGATCAGATCTCCCGGATATGTGGTTCCGCATGTTCCCGGGCCGCGTTTGCCTTGGTAAAAAAGGCCAGGACCAGCGAGAGAACCAACGCCGCGCCAATGATCAGATAGGCCGGGGCATAGGAAGCGCGCGCATCCATCGCCCAACCGGCCAGCATCGGCCCAAGCAGGCCGGAAAGCCCCCAGGCGGTAGAGAGTACGCCATAGTTCATGCCAATATTGCGGGTGCCGAAAAAATCCGCGTTGACCGCGGGGAACAAGGCGACCGAGGCGCCGTAGCAAACAGCGGCGACGCCGCCGCCTGCTAAGAGCAGCGCCGGGGTATCATAGAAAGAAAAGAGGAACATATTGACCGCCTGGAGCGAAAAGGTGATCTTCAGGGTAGGCAGCCGCCCCAGTTGATCCGAAAGCAGGCCGCAGAGGAAGCGGCCCAGCGCGTTGAAAACAGCCATCAGGCTGACCAGATAGAAACCCTGGGACCAGCCGGATTGTATTTGTACAATATTGGCCATATGGCTGAAGACCATCATCCCGGCTGCGGCGGAGAAGAAAAACATTAGCCAGATACGGTAAAAGTTGGCGGTCCGCAGCATCTCCTTCCAGGTATAATCATTGACAATCGGCTCCTTGCCCAAAGGGGAGGCGGGGTCCGTCTGTCTTTGCCGCGGGGGGGTTTTCAAAAACTGCCCCGGGATCAACACCGCCGGAACCAGAAACAGCGCTAACAAGAGAAATGTGCGGGAAATACCGAAACCGTCCGTAGACCATTGAATAAAGGGCGCCATGTAGATGGTGGCGGCGGCCACCGCGGCGGTAGTGATGCCGGTGACCGCGCCGCGTTTTGCCGGCGGGAACCACTTGATCGTGGTTGGAATCGTGGTCGCATAGCACATGGCATACCCCACTCCCAGCAGCATACCGTAGCTGAGGGCCAGGAACAGCGGTTGCCGCGCCAGGGAGCAAAGCAGGCAGCCGGCGCCCATGAACACGCCGGCCGCGGTAACGATACGACGCGGCCCCAGCTTATCCATCATCCTCCCCGCCACGATCATAATGACGGAATAGATGCCGGTATAAAAGGTATAGGGCAAAGAGGCGCCAACGTTCGTCCACCCCCAATCATGCACCAGCGCCTTTTCAAATATGCTCCAGGAGTAATTGACGCCCATGGTCAGGTTGATGACTACCGCTGCCGCCAATGCTCTTTTCGCGTTTTTGCTGGCCGTATCTGATCATCCTTTCACGGTTTGCGCCGGTTGGGAAGCCTGCTATCCACCGGCGGCGCCATCGTGCAGCCTATCATGTCATTATCTTGTTATATCGTTATAAACACATAATATCATGGGCATTTCAGGAAATCAATATTTAATTGTTTTGCTTTTTATAATTCATTAATTCATTTTATTTCGGATCATGCCGGCTTGTTTTGGGGAGAAATTTATGTTAATATAATAATATAACAATATAATGAATTTTATTGCGTTACTCCGGAGAACTGTGGAGCGGGTCATTGTTGCTCGGATTTATTATAAATGAAACGCCATGCAGTGCCAGGGTGAAAAGTGAGGGACCGCGTATGCTGACGGACGGCAGAGGGCCGTTATACTATCAAATCGCTCATGTCTTAACGGAACAAATATTGCTTGGCCAATACAAAATCGGGGAATATATCCCCAGTGAAGAAAGATTGTGTCAGGAATTCAATGTCAGCCGTATTACGGTGCGAAGAGCGGTCGAGCATTTGGTCAACCTGGGCATGCTCATACGCAAACAAGGCAAGGGCACCTTTGTCTCAGGGGAAGGCCTGGACGGCAACCGGATCAATCCGATGATGCTCACCGGCAGCCTTAACGCCGCCACAGCCATTGTGGAAAGCTCGGATATCCTCGTTTTGCGTAATGAGGATATCATGGCCGCGGCGGAAATTGCGGCGGAACTGCTGATACAGCCGGGCACGCGCATCAGCGTGATCGAAAGAGTCCGCATCATTGGCGGCGAGCCCTTTTCATTAATGTGCGCTTATATGCCGTTGTCTATTGGCCGCCTGGTGCGTCAGGGCGATCTGGAGCATTATTCCGTTTTGAAGATCCTGCGGGATTTCCCCGATATCGTGATCAGCCGCGGCATTCAGACCATACACGCCGTGGCGGCGGACGAGCGGCAGGCCGCCTGCCTCAAAGTGGAGGCAGGTTCGCCGTTGCTGAAAATCGAGCGTGTGATATTCGACGGATACGACCGCCCCATCGAGCTTATTTATATCTATTATCCCGGCGACCGCCATGAGATCGCGGTGGAGTTGATCTGAACCCGGGCGGAGGCCGCGCTTGTCCCGCCCCGTCACCACCGAAGTCACGCAGCGGCGGAAGGCAAGGATGAAATTACTGCTTCGCGTAACCGCTGGCCGCCTTCCCTGCCGCGGTTCCGCCCGCCCGCGCCGCCGGAGGTACCGCCGGCTGTATGGGACCGGCCGGCCGGAAGAATGACCCGTTTTTCAACACCGCTGATGAGGGCGGTGCTTTTGTCATTCCATAAGCGCCGCGTAGTTGTTTTTTGCCGTTTTCGGGCGGTTTCGTTCATTCAACAATAGTCTAATAATTTAAAATATTTTATATTGACAAAAACCTAGATATCGTTTATTGTATAGTCATCATTAATCATTAGTGATGACTGTTCTCTGACCACTGGTAACATCCACTGGAACGGTACAAAATAAATCAAAGAATTGGAAGTGAAAAACATGAAAAAGGTCCTCCATGCTGTCTCAATTGCAGTATTGCCCGCCATCATGTTGCTGCTGTTCGCCGCTTGTTCCGCTACGGAAAACCATCAGGAACCAGCCGCCGCCGACCAGGGCGATCAGGGATCGGAAGCGGCTGAGGATGCAGGCGCCGAAGATGTTTCCTATATTGACACCGAGACCAACTATCAGCTGGCTTGGGGCACCGCCAGTACGACCGGAGCTGTTTACCCCATGGGCGCGGCCCTGGCCGGTATCGTAACCAAGTATTATCCCAACGTCAATATCTCTGTCGAAGCCACCGGTGGTTCGGTGGAGAATGCCCGTTTGATCTATTCCGGCGACGTAGAACTTGGCGTCTTGCAGGGAACCACCGCCTATCAAGCTTATACGGGAACCGTAAATTATGATACATACCAAAATGTTTTGGCTTTGATGCAGTCTCATTCCACGGTGGTACAAATCGTGGTCCGGTCTGACGCCAATATCCAAGGAATTGCTGATCTGGCCGGCAAAAAGGTCGGCGTCGGCCCCGCCGGCTCCGGCACCGAGCAGTCGGTTGGAGAAATCTTCCCGCTGCTGGGCCTGACCTACGATGATTTTGACGAGCAGTTTCTCTCCTTTACCGAAGCCATTCAGGCTATGCAGGACGGCGATATCGACGCCGCCGTATTCGGCGCCAATCCTCCTACTCCGGCCGTCATGGAGCTGACGACCTCCACGGATATTGACATCCTTTCCTTAAGCGACGAGCAGGTCGATATGATTACGGAGGCGTACCCCTATTTTTACAGACATGTCATTGCGCCGGACACGTATGAAGGCATTGATTATGAGGTCGTCTCGATAAGCGACCGCACCATCTTCGCGATCAGCGCCGACATGCCCGATTCCCTGGCATACATGCTGCTGGACGCTTGGTTTTCTCATGCCGAGGAAGCCAACGCGGCCCAAGGCACAGTGGACTTCACCAAAGCGGCAGACCGGGCCCAGGTGGGGATCCCGCTGCATCCCGGCGCCATGGCCTGGTATGACGAGCACGGCATTCCCTATCCCACCGAATTTCCCTTTGCGGTTTATTAAACCCGATAATGAAGGTTGTGCCTGCGCCGCGGATCAGGTACATTAAAATAAAATAGGAGGGGAAAAGATGAAGACAACAAGTATGGTGTTGCTGTTATGCGTTCTGTTACTATCCGTGGCTATGATTTTTACCGCCTGTGGGCAAAATGAAGAACCTGCCGCCGCGGCGGAGGAGCAGGCCGAGGAACAAGAGGAACAACCGGAGGAAGAAGCAAGCCCTTACATCGACACCGAGACCAACTATCAGTTGGCCTGGGGAACCGCCAGTACCAGCGGCGCCGTTTATCCCATGGGCGCGGCCCTGGCCGGCCTGGTTTCCAAGTATTATCCCAATATCAATATCTCTGTCGAAGCCACCGGCGGTTCGGTGGAAAACGCCCGCCTGATCTATTCCGGCGATGTGGAGATCGGTAACCTGCAGGGCACCACCGCTTTTCAGGCTTATACCGGCACCGGTAGTTACGACGCCTATCAAAATGTGCTGTCGCTACTTCAATCCTATTCCAATGTGGTGCAGTTCGTGGTGCGCGCCGACTCTGATATCCAGGACGTGACCGACCTTGTCGGGAAAAAGGTGGGAGTCGGCCCCGCCGGTTCCGGCACCGAGCAGTCCGTCCAGGAGATCCTTCCCCTGCTGGGCCTGACCTACGATAATTATGACGAGCAGTTCCTATCCTTTACCGAAGCAACCCAGGCCATGCAGGACGGCGACATCGACGCCGCCGTATACGGCGCCGATGCCCCCACTCCGGCCATCATGGAGCTGATGACCAATACCGATATCCGTTTCCTTTCCCTGACCGACAGCCAGATCCAGACTGTTTTGGACGCGCATCCCTATTTCTTTGCCTTCACTATTCCCGCCGGCACCTATGAAGGCATTGATCATGACGTGGTTTCAGTGGCCGACCGCAGCGTCTTTGCGGTTAGCGCCGATCTGCCCGACGCCGTCGCCTACATGCTGCTGGACGCATGGTTCTCCCATGCCGAGGAAGCCAACGAGGTCCAAGGCACGGTGGACTTCACGGAGGTAAAGGAGCGGGCCCAGGTGGGGATCCCGCTGCATCCCGGCGCCAAGGCCTGGTATGACGAACATGGCGTCTCCTACCCTACGGAATTTAGTTTTGAGGTATATTGAGCATTGATCCACGGCGCCCTTTGATGTCCCCGGCCGGCGCCGCCCCGCGCCGGCCGGGCGCCCTGCGGACTTTTGCCGGGCCTTTGCTCCGGTTGAAACAAAACGGCACTGTTGCGACGATGATTGAGTGGTCGAAAGGAGAACTCTCCATGGAACAGCTTAAGACCCCCCAGGATATGATGGGTGACAATGGAGAACCCAAGGTCGGAACAATGAACGGAGCAACGTCTTGCGACGAGCCTATCGATTTAAGGCATGTCCATATCGACGATGTGGAAGAGGGGCCGAAGGACGCGGTCAACCCCAGGCTGGTTCTCAAAGCCATCTTTGCTATTTCAGCCATCTTCTCCTGTTTTCAGCTTTACACGGCAGGATTCGGTGTTTTAACGGCCTTTTTGCAGCGCAGCGTCCATTTGGCTTTTGTGATTGTGCTGGTTTTTCTGATTTATCGTTCCAAAAACAGGATCGCCCGCCTTTTTGATTATGTGTTCGCCGGCCTGGGCCTCGCCTGCTGCGTTTATATTATGGCCATTCATAAGCTGCTGGCTTTTCGGCAGGGCGCTTTGACCTCCTGGGATATCGCCCTGGGCATAACGCTGATCCTGCTGCTGCTGATTGCCACCAAACGCTGTACCGGCTGGGCTTTGGTAGTGGTGGAGCTGGTCTTTATCGCCTATGTGCTGTTAGGGCAATACATACCCGGCGCGTTCGGCCACCGCACATATTCCATCTCCCGCATTATCAGCCATCTCTACCTGACTACCGAGGGCATTTGGGGTACCCCTTTAGGCACCGCGGCCACCTTCCTGGTTCTGTTTATCCTCTTCGGCGCCTTCCTGGCCCGCTGCGGCGGCTCTGACGTATTCTTTGAGCTGGCCTCCGCCATCACCGGCAGCAGAGTCGGCGGCCCGGCCAAGGTGGGGATCTTTGCCAGCGCGCTCATGGGCATGATCAGCGGCAGCGCTTGCGCCAATGTGGCGACCACCGGCGTTTTTACCATCCCTTTGATGAAAAAGCTGGGGTACGAGAAAAATACCGCCGGCGCCGTGGAGGCTGTGGCCAGTTCCGGCGGGGCGGTCATGCCGCCGGTGATGGGGTCCGGCGCGTTTATCATGTCCGAATTCACCGGGATCGCTTACAGCATTATCATCGTGGCGGCCATCATCCCGGCGGTGCTGTATTATCTGGGCCTTTATTTCTCCGTACATTTCACGGCCAAAAAATACCATCTGCTCGGTTTGCCCAAAGACCAGCTGCCCAAGCTGAGGGCGGCGCTGAAAAAGTCTCTGGTCCTGTTCATCCCCCTAGGGGTGTTGATCTATTTGCTGGTGGGTCCGCGCCTGTCCGCCATCCGCTGCGCCTTTTGGAGCATCCTGGCGATCGTGGCCTTCAATCTGATTTTCGGCGGCAAGTACAGGCTGACCATCAAGGGCTTTTTGCAGGCTTTGGTGGACGGCGCCCGCTCTACGCTGATCGTATCCATGGCCTGCGCCAGCATTGGCCTCGTGGTAGGCGTCATCACCCTGACCGGTGTGGGCCTGGCCTTCACCAACCTGCTGCTGATGATCGCCGGCAAAAACCTTGCCCTGGCTCTCCTCCTCACCATGGTGGCCACTATCATTATGGGCATGGCAACGCCGCCCTCCGCCGCCTATGTGGTCACAGCCTCCATCGCCGCTTCGGCCCTGATTAATCTGGGGCTGCCGATATTGACGGCGCATATGTTTATTTTCTACTATACCTGCTTCGCCCCGGTCACCCCACCGGTGGCCATGGCTTCCTATGTGGCGGCGGGCATTTCCGGAGGCGACGCTTTCAAAACAGGCTTCATTGGCTTCCGCTTTTCTTTAGCCGGCTTTATTTGTCCGTTTATGTTCATCTATTCGCCGGTGCTGCTGCTGCAAAGCGGAAGCGGAGAAGGGACGCTGTTCACCATAATCAGTATCATCAGCGCGTTGTTGGGCGCGGTCAGTATCGCTTGTTTCGCCGTGGGCTATGTGCGCGGCAACATCACCTGGTTCGCCCGGGCCCTGGCGCTGGCAGGCGGCGTTTTACTGATCGACCAGGGCATGGTCACCAATCTGATCGGCCTGGCTATTTTCCTGCTGATCTCCCTGTCCCCCGTGGGGACTCCGCTGATCAAGCCCAAGCGCCTGCAATACGAAAGAAAAATCAGGGGCGATTATGACGGCCAGGAGCAAGAGATCCAGGAGCTTCAGCAATCCGCCCTGCCCCGTTGAGCATGGCGCCGGCGGCCATCCGGCGGCCCGCGCCGCTTTTCCCCGGGAACCCAGGATGGGTTGATCCTGCGATGCCATGCCATCTTATTTGGACACGCTGAAACGCTTAAGACAGGATAAATGCCATGTATTGCCTAAAAGGACGGCAAGGCGGGGTCTCATGACCCCGCCTTGCCGCTGTGCCGGTTTTCAGCAGCTATAATGATCCGGACGCCGCGGGGCCGCGAACAGCCTTGCGGCGTTTCCGTTCGGTTCCAGCCGGCCATGGGGGCGGCCGTTCCGGACGGCCGGGCCGTCCCGGTTCAGTAATAGACTTCCATCAGCATCAGGCCCTGGGGCGGCGCCGGCGGGATATTCTCCCTAAAGGATCCGTCCAAAAAGCCGGCCATCCGCTCCGGCAAGAGCGCTCCCCGGCCCACGGCCGCCAAACGGCCCACGATGATCCGCACCATCTTATAGAGAAAGCCGTCGGCAACGGCCTCCACCATCAGCGGCCTGGTCAGGCGCTGCCAGGGGAAAAGATCCGGGCCCTCCGGCAGTTCCGCGATGTCCAGGCGCTGGATGGTGCGGACAAAATCCCAGGCGGACACGCCGGACACGGTGAAATAGCGGAAATCATGGCGGCCCGGCAAAGAGCGGGCGGCGGCCTCCATGGCCGAAACATCCAGGGTTCCGCCCACGTTCCAGCTGTAACGTCCGCTGAAGGCGGAGGTCCCGCCGCCCTGCTCCATGACATAGCGGTAGCGTTTGCCCCGGGCCGCATAGCGGGCGTGGAAGCTGTCCGGCATCAGCCGCGCCGACCGGACATGGATATCCCCGGGCAGCTTGGCGTTGACGATCTCCGGCAGCTTGTCCAAGGGCACGGGCCGATGGGCCCGGAAGCCGGCGGCCTGGCCAAAGGCGTGCACGCCCGCGTCGGTGCGCCCGGCGCCGGTCACGGCGATCCGCTCCTGATAGATGCCGGATAAAGCGTGTTCCAGGGTCTGCTGCACGCTGACGCCGTTGGTCTGGCGCTGCCAGCCATGATAAAGCGTGCCGTCGTATTCCAGGATCAGCAGAATATTCTGTTCCATTACCACAGTATCCTCTTGACGATCAGGCCGGCGAACAGGGCCAGGAACAGGCTTAAGGCCACCGTGTCCCGGCGATGCCACACCGCGGCTTTCCAACGGCTGCGGCCCTCGCCGCCCCGGTAGCATTTGGCCTCCATGGCCTGGGCCAGATCCTCGGCCCGGCGGAACGCGGCCACGAACAGCGGCACTAAGAGCGGCGCCAGCGCGGCGATGCGCTTGGCCAGATTGCCTTTGGACAGATCCGCGCCCCGGGCCTTTTGCGCCAGGATGATGCGGTCGAATTCCTCCAGCACCGTGGGGATGAAGCGCAGGGCGATGGACATCATCATGGCGATCTCATGGGCCGGCACCTTGAAGCGGGCCAAAGGCAGCATTAGGCTTTCCAGTCCGTCGGTGAGCCGGATCGGCGTGGTGGTCAGCGTCAACAGGGAAGCGAACAGCACCAGCAGGATCAGGCGCAGGCCCATGGCGCAGCCGTAGCTGACGCCTTCCCGGGTGATGCTGAGGCCGCGCCAGCTCCAGATTGCCTCGCCGGGATAGATGAACAGGTTGAGCACCAGGGTCAGGCCGGCGAAGAAGAGGATCAGCTTCAATCCCCGCCACAGCGACGCCAGGGGAATGCGGCTGACCAGGATCGCGGCCAGGCAAACCGCTGCCATGGCGCCCCAGCCGTACCAGTCGTTGGCCACGAAGAGACTGACCATATAAATGAGAGAAATAATGATCTTGACCCGGGCGTCCAGGCGGTGGATGAGGGATTCCACCGGATAGTACTGGCCCAGGAGCAGCTTTTCCTTAAACATCCGGAGACTCCTTCCGCCATTCCCGCACCCGAAGCTCGGAGGCGGTGCTTTCCGGCTGCGGCAGCAGTTCCTCGGCCAGCTCCTCCTCTGTTTCCGGACGCCCATTGAGATAGCCCAGGATCTCCCGGTAAGCCTGCCGCACCGTCACGGCCTGGCCGCGCACAGGCACGCCTTCCCGCTTCATGCGCCGCACCAGCCGGGCGGCTTCCGGTATATCCAGGCCCGCCGCCAGCAGTTTTTCCTCATGGCTGAACACCTGGGCCGGCGTTCCGTCCAGCATCACGGCGCCCCGGTTCAGTACAATGATGCGCTGGGCCAGCTCCGCGGCTTCCGCCATATTATGGGTGATCCACACCACGGTGCGCCCCTGGCCGTGCAGCTTTTTCACCAGGTCCATCATCCAGCGGCGGCCTCCCTCGTCCAGGCCGGCCGTGGGTTCGTCCAGGATGATCACCTTGGGTTCGAACACCAGCATGCTGGCGATGCAGACCCGCCGCTTCTGCCCGCCGGAGAGCGAGAAGGGCGAACGGTGCCAAAACAGCTCCGGATCCAGGCCCACCTGGACCAGGGACTGCCGCACCTTGGTATTGAGGTAGTCTTCCGGCGTACCGTAATTGCGGGCGCCGAAGGCCACCTCCTCAAAAACGGTCTCGCCGAACAGCTGCTGCTCCGGGTATTGGAAGACCAGCGCCACCTGGCGGAAAGCCTGCCGGCTGTCCTTGACCAGGCCGCCCGCCTTCACCTGGCCCGCTGTGGGCTGGTACAAGCCGGCCATCAGCAGGGACAGGGTGCTTTTGCCGCTGCCCCCATGCCCGATGACGGCCGTCAGTTCCCCGGAAGAGAGGCTGAGGTTGATATCCCGCAACGCCTGGCAGGCGTTGACGGTGCCGGGCTGGTAAATATAATCGACGTGCTCAAACGTTATCTGCATAGGCTTTCACGATTTCCATCACTTCGTCCCCGGTGATACAGCCCCTGAATTGCTCATAGCCGCCTGCCGACAGCATACCGGCCAAGCGGCAGATCTGCGGGATGTCCAGCTGCCGGGACTGGAGCCATTCCGGGTCGGCGAACAGCTCCCGGGGCGTCATGTCCCTGACGATCGTTCCCTCGTACAGCACCACCACCCGGTCGGCCAGCAGCGTTTCTTCCATGATATTGGTCACATAGACGATGCCCATGCCCAAATCGCGGTACAGCGTCTGCAGGCATTCGATGACCGTTGCCCGGCGCAGGGGGTCGAGCATGGAGGTGGGCTCGTCCAGCACCAGGTAGCGGCTGGCCATAGCCAGGGCGCCGGCAATGGCCACCCGCTGCTTCTCGCCGCCGGACAGCAGATGGGGCGGCTTCTGCCGGAACTCCGTCAGATGGGTGATGCCCAAAGCCCGCTCCACCCGGCGGCTGATCTCCTCGGGTGGCAGGCCCAGATTTTCCGGGCCAAAGGCGATATCGTCCTCCACGGAGGTGGCCACCAGCTGATTATCCGGGTTCTGGAACACAAAGGCCACCTTTTCCCGGAGCCGCCACAACTCCTGCTCCACAGCGGTGCTGAGGCCGTCCACCAGGACCCTGCCGGAAGTGGGCTGGAGCAAACCGTTCAAATGCCGGGCCAAGGTGCTTTTGCCGCTGCCGTTGGGGCCGATCAGCGCCAGCCATTCGCCCTCCCGGATGGAAAGGTTCAGGCCTTGCAGCACCGGCTGGCCGGCTTGGTATGCAAAGTGCAGATCGGAGATTTCGATCATAAGGGCTCCTTTAGGCGCGCGCCGCCTTTGCTTGCGCGGGGCCTGGGCCTGGCGCATCACCGGCCGCAGCCGGTAGAATGGCGCAAGGCTTTTCAAAGCGTTCCTCTTTTGTAAAAGAGGAAGCGGGAAAACTTTTAATGATTATTACTACTCCTGTTTACCAAAAAAGGGTGAGCGATTGCGGCTCACCCCCTGGTACAGATCAGGCTGTCCATAAACTACGCCATACGGTGTTCCACCCCACAAAGGCAAACCAGCCTTTGCGGGGACCCCGAGTTGGCGTTCCGGCCCGCTTCGGTCACGTACATGTGGGTACGCTTCTCCCATACCCCAATCGGACGCCGCTTTGCTTCGTCCGCTCAGGGGCTTCTGGGCCTAGCTGGCCGTTTCAACCCCTGGTCTGGCGATGCCGCAGACAAGTGCATCAGCTGTGATTAAGGGGTGAACTTTCCGGGCAATTTGTATTACCCTGTTATTTAGACCAGCTCAATGCGGGCCAGCGCGGCGGCGTCGCCCCGGCGCTGTCCCAGCTTGACGATACGGGTGTAGCCGCCCTGACGGTTCGCGTATTTGGACGCGATCTCGCCGAAGAGCTTGGTCACCACATCTTCCTCGGTGATAAAGGCCATCGCTGCCCGGCGGGCGGCCAGATCCCCCTGTTTGCCCAGGGTGATCATTTTTTCCGCCACGGAAACGATTTCCTTGGCCCGCGGCTCGGTGGTATCTATTTTACCGTTTTTAAACAGGGAAGTGGTCGCGTTACGCAGCAGGGCGCGGCGGTGAGCGCTTTTGACTCCCAGTTTGCGGTATGCCATGTTCTTTTCCTCCTATTCGTCACTCTTTCTTAAAGACAGGCCCAGCTCTTCCAGCTTGGCCACCACCTCTTCCAGGGATTTGCGGCCCAGGTTGCGGACTTTCATCATTTCGTCCTCGGTGCGGTTGGCCAGTTCCTGCGCGGTATGAATGCCGGCGCGTTTCAGGCAGTTATAGGAACGCACCGACAGGTCCAATTCCTCGATGGTCATTTCCAGCAGCTTGTCTTTCTTCTCGTCCGTCTTGTCCACCAGCGCCACTTCCTGGGGCAGGCTTTCCGTGAGGCCGATGAACAGGTTCAGATAATCGCTCAGAATACGGGCGGAGGCGGAAACCGCCTCGTCCGGGGCGATGGTCTTATCGGTCCACACCTCGATGGTCAGCTTGTCGTAGTCGGTCTGCTGGCCCACCCGGGTATCCTCCACCCGGAAATTGACCTTGGTGACCGGCGAGAAGAGGCTGTCGATGGGGATGATGCCAATGGGCTGGTCGTCTTTCTTGTTCTTGTCCGCGCCCACATAACCGCGGCCCTTGGCCACGGAGATCTCCATACGCAGTACGCCGCTGTCGTCCAGCGTCGCCAGATAATGGTCCGGGTTTAAGATCTCCACGTCCGGATCGGTAATGATATCCCTGGCGTAAAGCACCCTTTCCCCTTTGGCGTCCAGATAGATGGTGCGGGGCTCGTCGCAGTTCATCTTGACCGACAGACCCTTCAGATTGAGGATCAGATCGGTGATATCTTCCACCACGCCGGGCGCGGTGGAGAATTCGTGCAGGATGCCGTCGATTTTCACTGCGGTCACAGCCGCGCCGGGCAGCGAGGACAGCAACACGCGGCGCAGCGCGTTGCCTAAGGTCATGCCGTAACCCCTCTCCAAGGGTTCGACAACAAATTTGCCGTAAGAGCCGTCGGCCGCGTTTTCCACGCATTGGATTTTCGGCTTTTCAATACCAAACATTTAACCCCTCCTTACAAAACATTGGTACAGGTTCGGTATGGGGCGCTTATCTGGAGTACAATTCAACGATCAACTGCTCGTTGATGGGCAGATCGATATCGGTGCGGGCGGGGGCGCCCACCACTTTGCCAACGATGTTTTCTTTATCAAGCTCCAGCCACTGGGGAGGATTGCGGTGGGCGATGCCGGCGGCGATGCTCTCGAACTTGGGCGAACGGCGGCTGCCTTCCTTGATGGTGATGATCTGGCCTTCCTTCACCAGGAAGCTGGGGATATTGACCTTTTTGCCGTTAACGGTATAATGGCCGTGGCGCACCAGCTGGCGGGCGTCCACCCGGGAAGTGGCCATGCCCAGGCGGTAAACCACATTGTCCAGACGGCGTTCCAGCAGAGCCAGCAGGTTTTCGCCCGTGATGCCCTTTTGCCTGGAAGCCTTTTCATAATAGGTGTGGAACTGGGTTTCCTGCACGCCGTAAATCCGCTTGACCTTCTGTTTTTCCCTGAGCTGCTGGCCGTATTCGGAGACCTTTTTCCGGGAAGTGCCGTGCTGGCCGGGAGCGTATTGCTTGGTGGAAAAAGCGCATTTATCGGAATAGCAGCGGTCGCCCTTCAAATAGAGCTTCATGCCCTCGCGGCGGCAGAGGCGGCATACGGCGCCTGTATATCTTGCCATTGATCGATACCTCCTAAACTCTTCTTCTTTTGGGCGGACGGCAGCCGTTATGCGGGATGGGAGTCACGTCCTTGATCATGCTGACTTCCAGCCCGGCGGCCTGCAGGGAACGGATAGCGGCCTCGCGGCCGGAGCCGGGGCCTTTGACCAGGCATTCCACCTGGCGCATGCCGTGTTCCATCGCTTCCTTGGCAGCCTGGTCGGCAGCCATCTGCGCGGCGAAGGGCGTGCTCTTGCGGGAGCCTTTGAAGCCCTGGGCGCCGGCGGAAGACCAGGAGATCGCGTTACCGGATTTATCGGTAATGGTAACGACGGTATTATTAAAGGTGGACTGGATATGGGCCACGCCCACTTCCACGTTCTTCTTTTCTTTCTTTCTGCGAGTTTGTCTGCGAGCCAATCTGATGACCTCCCTTCCGTTATTTCTTCTTCGACTTGGCGCCTACGGTATGCTTGGGACCCTTGCGGGTGCGGGCGTTGGTCTTGGTCTTCTGACCCCGCACCGGCAGGCTGCGGCGATGACGGATCCCGCGGTAGCAGCCGATTTCCGAAAGACGCTTGATATTCAAGGCCACTTCCCTTCTCAGGTCGCCCTCGACCTGAGTGGTGGTGGCCAGGACCTCGCGGATGCGGACCGTTTCCTCTTCGGTCAGGTCCTTCACGCGGGTGTCGGGATTAACGCCGGCTTTTGCCAGGATCTTCTGGGAAGTTTTGAGACCCACGCCGTAGATATAGGTGAGCCCGATCTCGATCCTTTTATCTCTGGGCAGGTCTACGCCAGCAATACGAGCCATTAATGTAACACCTCCGTTTTATTATCCTTGCACCTGTTTATGCTTGGTGTTGGGGCAGATGACCATTACTTTGCCCCGCCTTCTGATAATTTTGCATTTTTCACAAATAGGTTTGACAGAAGCTCTGACTTTCATGTCGCTACCTCCTTTATTTGTATCTGTAAGTGATCCGGCCCCGCTTCAAGTCATAGGGGCTTAATTCCACCGTGACCCGATCGCCGGGCAGAATGCGGATATAGTTGGTGCGTATTTTGCCCGAGATATGGGCCAGAATCCGATGGCCGTTGGCTAATTCCACGGTGAACATCGCGTTGGGCAGCGGTTCGATGACCACACCGTCGATTTCAATGGCGTCTTGCTTAGACATATCAGCCCTCCTCTTCCTTATCGCCCAGCATTTCCGCTATGACTGCTCTGATTTGTTCGTCAGTCGGCCCGCCTTGTCGCAAGAGCGCAGCCAGGTCAGCCGCTACCCGGCGCGTCCTCTGCAAATGGCGGATATTCTTGACCTTCGGCAGCTTCCTTGGGCGGCGCCGCCCGTCGGAGAGCAGGACCTCCCGGTCATGAACGGCCAGGACCAGATAATACCGGCCCTTGTCCCGTCCGGCTGTGGAACGGGCCAGCTGCCCTGGCTGCCAGCCGTTCTCCCGGGCCCGGCCGCCGTCTCCAGAGGAAGAGGCGGGGTCGAAACCAGCGAGAAGGGCGGCATGCGCGTCCCGGTTTTTCATAAGAACCTCCGGGACAAGGGCGGCGGCCCCCAAAACAGCGCTTGCCTGATCCGGATCATCATTGTCAGCTCCACTGCTGCCCCAAAGCCCGGCCCAGCGCCACGGTAACCGCGTTGATGGGCTGGTCGCCGTCCACCGTGTGCAGCAGACCCTTTTTCTTGTAATACTCGATCAGGGGCGCGGTCTGCGCTTCGTAAACACGGAGACGGTTTTTGACGGTTTCTTCCTTGTCGTCGTCCCGCTGATAGAGCGGGCCGCCGCAGGCGTCGCAGGCATTCTCTTTTTCCGGGGCATTGTACAGCAGATGATAAATCATCCCGCACCGGCTGCACATCCGCCGGCCGGAGATCCGGGTGACCAGCTTTTCCACATCCACGCTGATATTCAGCGCCGCTGTCAAACCGCCCCGGGCCGCCAGCAATTCCTCCAAAGCCTCAGCCTGGGTAATGGTGCGGGGAAAGCCGTCCAGCAGGAAGCCTTCCCGGCAATCCGGCTGGGCGATGCGGTCTTTGATAATACCGATGGTTACTTCGTCAGGCACCAGCTGGCCCCGGTCCAGATAATCTTTGGCTTCCCGGCCCAGCTCGGTATTGTTGGTGATGGCGGCGCGGAACATCTCGCCGGTGGAAATATGGGGAATGAGCAGCTTTTTGACCAACGCCTCCGCCTGCGTGCCTTTACCGGCGCCGGGAGGCCCGAGCAGCACTATTTGCATGTTTATTCTCCTTTATTTCATAAAGCCCTGATAATGACGCATCAGCAAATGGGATTCGATCTGCTTCATGGTATCGAGAGCCACGCCCACGGCAATCAGCAGCGAAGTGCCGCCGAAATAGAGGTTCATGCCGGAAATGGCCATGAAAATGGAAGGCAGCAACGCGATGATGGTGAGGAAGGAGGCGCCGGAAAACGTGAGACGGGACAACACTTTATCCAGGTATTCGGCAGTGGGCTTGCCCGGGCGGAGGCCGGGGATGAAGCCGCCGTTCTTGCGCATATTATCCGCCACATCCACGGTATTGAACGTAGCGGCTGTGTAGAAATAGGTGAAGACGAAAATCAGCAGGGCGTAGGATACGATATACACCGGATGCTGGTAACCGAGCACCCGGGCGATCCATACGGCAAAGGCGCTGTTGGCGGCGAACAGGTTCGCCAGAACAGAGGGAAAGGTCAGCATGGCCATGGCGAAGATGATGGGGATCACGCCGGCCTGATTGATCTTCATGGGAATATGGGTGCTTTGACCGCCGTAGACCTTGCGCCCGATGACGCGTTTGGAATATTGAACGGTGATGCGGCGCTGGCCTTCCTGCACAGCCACCACGCCGGCGATCATCAGCAGCGCCAGCGCGGCGTAGATGATGACGGACAGCACATTGGATTCGCCGGTGGACACATATTGCCAGATGGTGCTGATACCGGCGGGCAGCCGCGACACGATGCCGGCAAAAATGATGAGGGAAATACCGTTGCCCAGGCCTTTATCCGTGATCTGCTCGCCCAGCCACATCAGGAAGGTGGCGCCGGCGGTTAAGGTAATGGTGCAGACGATAACGCTCCAAGCATTGGGATTGACGAAGGCGTTATCCATATAGACGGACATCACCAGGGCCTGGGCCAGCGCCAGCACCACGGAGCTGTAGCGGACGATCTGCGTCATCTTCTTACGGCCTTCCTGACCTTCCTTCTGCAAACGCTGGAAGTAGGGCACGACCATGCCCAGCAACTGCACCATGATTGAAGCGTTGATGTAGGGAATGATGCCCATGGCAAAAATGGTCAGGTTTTTGAAAGCGCCGCCGGACAGGATATCCACCCAGCCGAACAGATCGGACTGGAACATGGTGGCGAGCACCTCTTTGTCAATGCCGGGCACCGGAATATGCGACCCCAGGCGGAACACGGCCAGCATCATCAGGGTGTAGATGATCTTTTTCCTGAGTTCCGGGATCCTCCACGCGCTTACCAATGCAGAGAACATTTACTTCACCTCAATTTTTCCGCCGCGAGCGACGATCTGCTCAACGGCAGCCTGCGAAGCGGGCACGCATACCGTCAGCTTCTTCACCAGTTCGCCGTTGTTGAGAATCTTCACACCGTCCTTGACTTGATTGATGATGCCGGCTTCCCACAGCAGTTCTTCGGTGACCACTGTGTCGTCGTCCAGAATGTTCAGGGCCTCGATGGGCACTTCCACGATTTGCTTTTTCCAGATATTGGTGAAGCCGCGCTTGGGCAGGCGGCGGGAGAGCGGCATCTGGCCGCCCTCAAAGCCGGGGCGTACGCCGCCGCCGCTGCGGGATTTCTGACCGTTCATGCCGCGGCCGGAGGTTTTGCCCTTGCCGGAACCGATGCCTCTGCCCACCCGGATGGATTTATGGGTGGAACCGGGCGCCGGGGAAAGTTCATTAAGCTTCATTTTGCACCTCCAAGACTAGTGGTCCGCGCCTTCGGAAACCGGCTCCACGGCGACAAGATGCTGGATAGCGTGGATCTTGCCTAAGATATCGGGAGTATCTTCCTGGATGGCGAAGGACTGCAGTTTGCCTAAGCCCAGCGATTCCGCTATGGCTCTTTGTTTCTTGTTGTAACCGATAGGGCTTTTGATCAGCGTGATTTTGATCTTCGTCATGATTTGCCCCTCCTTAACCTAGAATTTCCTGGGGCGTCTTGCCGCGCAGCCGGGCTACTTCGTCCACGGTTTTCAGGGATTTCAGGCCGGCCATGGCCGCGTTCACCATATTGACGGCGGTGTTGGAGCCTAAAGACTTGGTGAGGATATTATGCATGCCGGCCAGTTCGCACACCGCGCGCACCGGTCCGCCGGCGATGACGCCAGTACCGTCGGCAGCGGGCTTCAGCAGCACCGCGCCGGCGCCGAAACGGCCCACGACCTCGTGGGGGATGGTATGATGGAGCAGCGGCACCGTGATCAGGTTCTTTTTGGCGTCTTCCACGCCTTTGCGGATGGCTTCCGGAACCTCGCTGGCTTTGCCCATGCCCGCGCCCACGCGGCCTTTGCCGTCGCCGACCACCACCAGCGCGGCGAAGCTGAACCGGCGGCCGCCCTTGACGACCTTGGCCACGCGGTTGATAAATACGACGCGTTCCTGGAATTCAGGCGGCTCGGCAGGCTGTTCGCGCCGGTCCCGTCTGTCCCTGTTTTCTCTACCTTCGGGTCTTGCCATTTTTTAACCTCCTTAGCCTAAAAGTTCAGGCCGCCCTCTCTGGCGCCTTCCGCGAGAGCCGCTACCCTGCCGTGATACAGCAAGCCGCCTCTGTCAAAGACCGCGGCTTCGATGTGGGCCGCCTTGGCGCGTTCGGCCAGCAGCAGGCCGACCTGTTTCGCCGCTTCCTTGTTGCCGCCGTTGCCGCCCTGCAAAGACGCGTCCAGGGTGGAGGCGCTGACCAGGGTGCGGCCGGCAACGTCGTCGATCAGTTGGGCGTACATATGCTTGTTGCTGCGGTATACCGCCAGACGAGGGGCAGCGGCGCAGCCGCTGATATTTTTGCGAATACGGTAATGCTTTTGGGCGCGTACCGCTTTGCGGTTGATTTTCTTGTACATCTTGACCTTCCTTTCTGCCGCCAACCAGGATTATATCCCTGGCCGCTTCGCGGCATACCTGCCTTGATCAGGAGTTTACTTCTTGGCGCCAGCCTTGCCGGCCTTGCGGCGGATCACTTCGTTCGCATACTTGATGCCCTTGCCCTTATAGGGTTCGGGCGGGCGGGCCTCCCGCACATTGGCGGCGAAAGCGCCGACCTTTTCCTTATCGATACCGGAGATCAGGATAATCGTGGGCTGGGGAACCTCCACCTTCAGGTCCGGACCGGGGTCCATTTCCACCGGATGGGATTTGCCCACGGTCAGGGTCAGCTTGGCGCCGTTCATCGCGGCGCGGTAGCCCACGCCCACCAGGTTCATTTTCTTCTCAAAGCCTTTGCTTACGCCCACCACCATGTTGTTGAGCAGCGCCCGGGTCAGGCCGTGCAGGGCACGCTCGGTGGGTTCGTCGCTGTTGCGGTTCACTTTCAGCGTATTCTCTTCCAGTTCGATATTGATCAGCGGGGAAAACTCCCGGCTGAGGCTGCCCTTGGGGCCTTTGACGCTGACGGTGTGGCCGCTGATCTCAGCGCTGACGCCGGCAGGCAAAGCAATAGGCATTCTGCCGATTCGGGACATTTCTACACCTCCTAGTGCTTGTCACGCTTTACCAGACATAGCAGAGAACTTCTCCGCCCAGGCCCTGTTTGCGCGCGTTCTTGTCGGTCATCAGACCGCTGGATGTGGAGACGATAGCGATGCCCAAACCGCCCAGTACCCGGGGCAGTTCATCCTTCCTGGCATAGACCCTGAGGCCCGGGCGGGATATGCGCTTCAGGCCGCTGATCACCCGTTCCCGGTTGCCGGCATACTTCAGATACAGGCGCAGTACGCCCTGTTTGCCGTCTTCTATATATTCCACATCCCGGATAAAGCCTTCGTCCTTTAAGATATTCGCCATGGCCAGCTTGGTCTTGGAAGCGGGGATCTCCACTTTTTCCATGTAGACCATATTGGCGTTGCGGATTCTGGTCAGGAAATCGGCGATCGGATCGGTAACAACCATTATTTATAACCTCCTTATACCGGCCTACCAGCTAGACTTGGTAACGCCGGGTATCTCTCCTTTATAGGCCAGATTGCGGAAGCAGATACGGCAGATGCCGAACTTGCGCATATAGCCATGGGGGCGTCCGCAGATGCTGCAGCGGTTGTAGCCTCTGACAGAATACTTGGGCGTCCGTTTTTGCTTCACCAGCATAGAAGTCTTAGCCACGTTTTCTCCTCCTTTACTTATCGGCGAAGGGCATGCCCATCAGCCGCAACAATTCCTTGCATTCTTCGTCGGTGATGGCGGAGGTAACAAAAGCCACTTCCATGCCGCGTACCCGGTCCACCTTATCGTATTCGATCTCGGGGAAGATCAACTGTTCTTTCAGGCCCAGGGTATAATTGCCGCGGCCGTCGAAAGCATTGGCGGATACGCCCTTGAAATCCCTGATCCGGGGGATGGCGGCAGAGATCAGCTTATCCACAAATTCGTACATCCGGTCGCCGCGCAGCGTGACTTTGCAGCCGATATTCATGCCCTGGCGGACTTTGAAGGCGGCGATGGATTTTTTGGCTTTGGTGACGATGGGTTTCTGGCCGGAAATAGCGGTCAAGTCGGACAGGGCGGCGTCCAGGGATTTGGGGTTCTGGATCGCTTCGCCCAGGCCGATATTGATCACGACCTTGTTCAAGCGGGGTATCTGCATCACGTTCTCATACTGGAACTTTTCCTGCAGCTTGCCGCGGATTTCTGAATCATAACGCTCACGGAGCCTTATCACTGATATTCCTCCTTTCGGGCTACTTATCGAAGTCGGCGCCGCATTTGGCGCAGACCCGGGATTTGCTGCCGTCCGGTTTGATCTGCTTCCTGATCCGGACGCCTTGATTGCATTTGCTGCAGAAGAGCATCACATTGGAGCTGTCCACCGGAGCTTCCTGCTTCACAATGCCGCCCTGGGGAGCGCCGGGGGTGGGTTTGGTATGCCGGCTCACCACATTGACCTTATCCACATAAACCCGGGCCTTTTTCACATCCACGTCGATGATCTTGCCCTTTTTGCCTTTGTCCTTACCGGAAGCGACCACCACGGTGTCGCCTTTCTTCACGTGCAGCTTTTTTCTTTCCTGTTCCATTGCTGTCATCCTCCCTCCTACAGCACTTCCGGAGCTAAAGAGACGATTTTCATGAAATCCTTGTCTCTCAGTTCCCGGGCCACCGGGCCGAAGATGCGGGTGCCCTTGGGCTGGTTGGCTTCGTTGATGATGACGCCGGAGTTTTCGTCAAAACGGATATAGGAGCCATCGGGACGGCGGATTTCTTTCTTGGTGCGCACCACCACGACCCGGACCACATCGCCCTTTTTGACCATGCCGCCGGGGGTGGCTTCCTTGACCGAGCAAATAATCACGTCGCCAACCGTGGCGTATTTGCGGCGGGAACCGCCGAGAACCTTGATGCACAACAGCTCCTTGGCCCCGGTGTTATCACCGACTTTTAGTCTGGTTTCGGCTTGTATCATTTCTTGATACCTCTTTTCTGATATACGTCATGCCAGGCCGGCCGGGCAAAGCCGTATGCAAGCCGGCCCCGGTCGGCCCGCCGGTGGAACATTAGACGATGGGCGCCTTTTCGATGATTTCCACCACGCGCCAGTTCTTCTCCTTGGACAGCGGGCGGGTCTCCATGATCAGGACTTTGTCGCCCACTCTGGCCTCGTTGTTTTCGTCATGGGCCTTGAATTTCTTGCTGGAAGTGGTGATTTTGCCATAAAGGGGATGGCGGGTGCGGCTTTCCACCCTTACCACCACGGTTTTATCCATTTTATCGCTGGCCACGATGCCGATGCGTGTTTTTCTGGATGCTCTTTCCATCACGTTAGGTACCTCCTTCATGCGCTCCCTACTGCGCCTTCTCCATATCCTTCTGCCGGATCACGGTTTTGACCCTGGCCATGTCCTTCTTGACCGCCTTGATGCTCATGGGGTTATCCAGCTGGCCGGTGGCTAAACGAAAACGCAGGTTAAAGAGTTCCTCCTGAAGATCGGATTCTTTCTTCACCAGTTCCTCATAGGTGAGGTCGCGGAGTTCTTTAGCTTTCATTTGTCTCACCTGCCGTTTCTGATTTCGTTACGAACCTGGTGCGGATGGGCAGCTTGTGCTGGGCCAGGCGGATGGCCTCTTTAGCGATCTCCTCGTCGACGCCGCCGACCTCGAACATGATGCGGCCGGGTTTAACCACGGCCACCCAGTATTCCGGGGAGCCTTTACCGGAGCCCATGCGGGTTTCGGCAGGCTTTTGGGTGACGGGCTTGTGGGGGAAGATTTTGATCCACACCTTGCCGCCGCGCTTCATATAACGGGTCATGGCGATACGGGCGGCCTCGATCTGCCGGCTGGTGATCCAACCGCATTCCGCGGCCTGCATGCCGTATTCGCCGTAGCTGACCGTATTGCCCTTATGGGCGGCGCCCTTCATGGTGCCCCGGTGCTGGCGGCGGAATTTGACTCTTTTCGGCATTAACATCTTTACTCGGCCTCCTCCACGGCGACTTCTTTGGGCCGCTCGACTTTCTGCGGCAGGACCTCGCCCTTGTAGATCCACACCTTGACGCCGATCTTGCCATAGGCGGTATTGGCTTCGGCAAAACCGTAATCGATATCGGCGCGCAGGGTATGCAGGGGCACTTTGCCTTCCGCGTACCATTCGGTGCGGGCGATCTCGGCGCCGGCGAGCCTGCCCGCGCACATGATCTTGATGCCCTCGGCGCCCATACGCATGGTGCGGGTAACGGTCTGCTTCATAGCCCGGCGGAAGGCGATCCTGCGTTCCAGGGAAGCGGCCACGCTCTCAGACACCAGTTGGGCGTCCAGCTCCGGACGCTTGACCTCCGTAATGTTGACGGCCACTTTCTTGCCGGTCATATCTTCCAGCTCTTTGCGGAGGATCTCCACCTCCTGGCCGCCGCGGCCGATGACGATGCCGGGCTTGGCGGTGAAGACGTTGATATTGACCCGGCCGCCTTTGCGCTCGATATCGATGCGGGAAACGCCGGAGGCGTAGAGCTTGGATTTCACATGCTTCCTGAGCTGATAATCCTCATACAGGAAATGCTTGAAATCCTTGTTGTTAGCGTACCAGCGGGCGTCCCAATCTCTGATCACGCCGACGCGGAAACCCTTCGGATTGACTTTCTGTCCCATGTTAGACCTCCTCCCTCTCGCCGACGACGATGGTGATGTGGCTCATCCTGTGCAACATTCTGTCGGCGCGGCCCTGAGCGCGGGGCTTAAAGCGGCGAAGGCTGGGGCCTTCGTCCACATAGGCTTTTTTCACAATCAGATCGTCTTTGTCTAGCGACAGATTGTTTTCGGCATTGGCCACGGCGGATTTCAGCACCTTGGCCGCAAACTCGGCGCCCTTGTTGGGCGTGATTCTCAGGATGGCTTCCGCTTCCCTGACGCTTTTGCCCCGGACCAGATCGACGACCAGGCGGGCCTTGCGAGGCGAGATGCGGAGATATTTTGCGGTAGCGTTAACTTCCAACTTGTGCCTCCTCCTTTCTTACCTCAGCGACGTGGAACGCTCGGATTTACCGGCATGGCCGCGGAAGTAACGGGTGGGAGCGAACTCACCCAGCTTGTGGCCGACCATATCTTCGGTAACGTATACGGGAACATGTTTTTTGCCGTCGTGTACGGCAATGGTATGACCCACCATCTGCGGGAATATCGTGGAAGAACGGGACCAGGTCTTGATCACCTTTTTATCGCCGCTCTCATTCATGGCCTCGATGCGGGCCAGCAGTTTTTCTTCGACATACGGGCCCTTTTTGATTGATCTACCCATTTAAGGCTTATCCTCCCTTCCCTTATTTGCTGTTGCGCCGCTTCACGATCAGGCGGTCGGAGGGCTTTTTCCGGTCCCTGGTCTTAGCGCCCAAGGCGGGTTTGCCCCAAGGCGTGACGGGATTGCGGCCCACGGGGCTGCGGCCTTCGCCGCCGCCGTGGGGATGGTCCACCGGGTTCATGACCACGCCGCGGTTGGCGGGACGCACGCCCAGCCAGCGGCTGCGGCCGGCCTTGCCGATATTGATGTTTTCCTGGTCGATATTGCCCACCATACCGATGGTGGCGCGGCAATTGGCCAGCACCATCCGCATCTCGCCCGAAGGCATGCGCAGCGTGGCGTATTTGCCTTCTTTGGCCATCACCTGGACGCTGCTGCCGGCGGAGCGGGCCATCTGGCCGCCGCGGCCGGGGTTCAGCTCCACGTTATGCACCACGGTACCCACGGGAATGTACTGAAGCGGCAGGCTGTTGCCGGTAATGATATCCGCGCTTTCGCCGGAAACCACGGTATCGCCGACTTTCAGGCCCAAGGGGGCGAGGATATAGCGCTTCTCGCCGTCGGCGTAATTGAGCAGGGCAATGTTGGCGCTGCGGTTGGGGTCGTATTCGATGGACGCCACCTTGGCCGGCACATTGTCCTTATCGCGCTTGAAATCGATGACGCGGTACATTTGTTTATGGCCGCCGCCCTGATGCCGGGTGGTCATGCGGCCCTGGTTATTGCGGCCGCCTTTGGCTTTGAGGGGCTGCAGGAGCGATTTTTCCGGAACGGCGGTGGTGATCTCATCAAAGGTGGCAACGGTCATGCCGCGGCGTCCGGGAGAGGTGGGCTGATATTTTTTGATTCCCATGCTATTTTCCTCCTAAACTATTGCAGGCTGGTAAAGATTTCGATCTTGTCGCCTTCCGCCAGCTTGACGATAGCGCGTTTCGTATCCGGGCGTTTGCCGCGGTAGCGGCCCATGGTGCGGACTTTGCCGATGATATTGCGGGTGGTGACTTCCAGCACATGCACATTGAACAGGCTTTCCACAGCGTGCTTGATCTCGATCTTGTTGGCGTTTCTGTCCACCAGGAAAGAGTACTTGTTCTCTTCCATCAGCATCAGCGATTTTTCCGAGACCATGGGCTTGATGAGAACGGTATGCGGATCGCGCATTATGCGTACACCTCCTCGAAAGAAGCCAAAGCCTCTTTAGTCAGGACCACCTTATGGTGATAGAGCACGTTGTAGGTGTTGATGCTGTCGAAAGCCACGGCGGTGACGCCGGGCAGATTGCGGGCGGAAAGCAAAGCGTTATCCGCTGCCGGCGGCAGCACCAAAAGGGCGTTCTCCGCGCTCAGGTTTTTCAGCACCCGCGCCATTTCTTTGGTGCGGGGAGCGTCGAAGTTCAGCTCGTCCACCACGATCAGATTATTATCAGCCAGCTTGCTGGAGAGGGCGGAAAAGAGAGCGGCCCGCCGCATTTTCCGGGGCATGGCGATGGCATAATCCCGGGGCGTGGGTCCGAAAGCCACGCCGCCGCCGCGCCACACCGGATTGCGGCTGCTGCCGAAACTGGCCCGGCCGGTGCCCTTCTGACGCCAGGGCTTTTTGCCGCCGCCGGCCACTTCGCCGCGTTTCTTAACGCTATGGGTGCCTCTGCGCTGAGAGGCGAGATAGACCCGCACCGCCTGATGCATCAGGGGGACGTTGATCCGCGCGCTGAACAGTTCGTCCTTCAGCTCGACCTCGCCCACGGCGGAGCCTTCTCTGTTTAAGACATCTATCTTAGTCATGGCTGACCTCCTTTCTTGGGTTTAACCCATTTTGCGGGATTCTTTGATCAGCAGCATGCTGTGCTTGGCTCCGGGCAGGGCGCCCTTGATCAGCATCAGGTTGCGTTCGCTGTCAACTTTGACGATTTCCAGATTCTGTACGGTCACATGTTCGCCGCCCAGCTGGCCGGGGGAATGTTTGCCTTTGAACACCCGGGCCGGGCCCTTGGCGCCGGCGCTGGCGGGACGGCGGTGGTTCTTGGAGCCGTGGGACATGGGGCCCCGGCGCTGGTTCCAGCGCTTGATGGTGCCGGCAAAGCCTTTGCCCTTGCTGACGCCGGAAACGTCCACGGTTTCGCCGGCAATGAAAATGTCCACGCTGACCGTATCGCCGGGCTGATAGGCGGCAACGTCCTTGATCCGGATTTCCCGGAAAAACTTCACCGGCTCGATACCGGCTTTTTCGCAATGGCCCTTCACGGGCTTGATCACCTGATTGGCCTTAAGGGGGCCGTAACCCAACTGGATCGCGTCATAGCCGTCGGCGGCTTCCGTCTTGATCTGCACCACTTTGCAGGGGCCGGCTTCCACCACCGTCACCGGAATGATTTTGCCTTCCGGACTGAACACCTGAGTCATGCCCAGCTTGGTGCCGAGTATAGCTTTCGGCATAGGATACACCTTCCTTTCTCATATTGAACAAACGCCGGTTTTAGAGCTTGATCTCGATATCCACGCCTGCGGGCAGATCCAGGCGCATCAGGGAATCCATGGTTTTGGGGGTGGGTTCGATGATATCGATGAGGCGCTTGTGAGTTCTCATTTCAAATTGCTCGCGGCTGTCCTTATTGACATGAGGCGAACGGAGGATCGTATAGATGTTTTTCTCCGTAGGCAGGGGGATCGGCCCCGCTACCTGCGCCCCCGTGCGTTTCGCTGTTTCCACGATCTTATCGGCTGAAGCATCCAGCAGCCGGTGATCGTAAGCCTGCAATCTGATTCTGACTTTCTGTTGACCCATGTTAGTTCTCCTTTCGCTCGAATTCGACCGAGCTGGCTCCACGGAAATTCCCTCTCCCCGACTGGGAAAGCAACCTCCCGCTTCTCAGCTTTGATTATGTGCGCCGGGGGCCGGCGGACGCCGGTCCGGCGCGGAAAAACGAGGGCAACGGGCCGGGCGCGGGCGAAGCTTTTTGCTTTGAGGAGGCTTCGCTCCCCGTCCGGCCCTCAGCCCTCATTATAAGATAAGGGTTTATTCGTTGATGCCGATGACCACGCCGGAACCCACGGTGCGCCCGCCTTCGCGGATGGCGAACCGCAGCCCTTCCTCAATGGCGATGGGCGTGATCAGCTCGATGTCCATGTCCACGTTGTCCCCGGGCATCACCATCTCCGTGCCTTCAGTCAGGTTGGCCACGCCAGTCACGTCCGTGGTCCGGAAATAAAACTGCGGGCGGTACCCGTTGAAGAACGGCGTATGACGCCCCCCCTCTTCCTTGGTCAGCACGTACACCCGCCCCTTGAACTTGGTATGCGGATGAATGCTCCCAGGCTTCGCCAGCACCTGGCCACGCTCCACTTCCTTGCGGTCCACGCCCCGCAGCAGGCAGCCGATGTTGTCCCCCGTCTCCGCGTAGTCCAGCAGCTTCCGGAACATCTCCACGCCCGTCACCACCGTCTTCTTGCTCTCGTCCATCAGGCCCACGATCTCCACCGTGTCGCTCACCTTCACCTGGCCCCGCTCCACGCGGCCCGTCACCACCGTGCCGCGCCCCGTGATCGTGAACACGTCCTCGATCGGCATCAGGAACGGCTTGTCGCTGTCCCGCTGCGGCGTGGGGATATAGTCGTCCACCGCTCCCATCAGCTTCCAGATCGCCCCGCACCACTCGCAGTCCTTGCTCCCGCAGCCGCATTCCATGGCCTTCAACGCCGATCCCTGGATCACCGGAATGTCGTCCCCCGGAAACTCGTATTCGGAGAGCAGCTCCCTGATCTCCATCTCCACCAGCTCCAGCAACTCCGGATCGTCCACCTGGTCCACCTTGTTCATGAACACCACGATATAGGGCACGCCCACCTGGCGCGCCAGCAGGATATGCTCCCGCGTCTGCGGCATCGGCCCGTCAGCCGCGCTCACCACCAGGATCGCCCCGTCCATCTGCGCCGCGCCCGTGATCATGTTCTTCACGTAGTCCGCGTGACCCGGGCAGTCCACATGGGCGTAGTGCCGTTTGTCCGTCTGATATTCCACATGCGCCGTGTTGATCGTGATCCCGCGGGCTTTCTCTTCCGGCGCCTTGTCGATCTGGTCGTATGCCACTACTTCCGCGCCCCCCACCTTTGACAGGCAGATGGTGATCGCCGCGGTCAGCGTCGTCTTACCATGGTCCACATGGCCGATGGTACCCACGTTCACGTGGGG
>Ga0228535_1000598_pt1 | contig 92044 bp, 90 predicted proteins | sample SJ1metagenome_FD_168457 | JGI IMG/M metagenome (GOLD analysis project Ga0228535, IMG submission 168457) | Enriched culture of PCE-dechlorinating microbial communities from Ithaca, New York, USA - SJ1 | ecosystem: Engineered > Modeled > Simulated communities (microbial... > Unclassified | place...
GACGCCACATAGGTGAGCGCCGCCGCGCTCAGCACCTGCCGGGTCGGCCCCACTTCCTCCCCGCTGATGTACCCGCCGCCCTCCAATAGCGTAATCGCCCGGCTGCTCGCGTTGAACTCCACCGGCAGCGTCACGATCTGGAACAGCACCGCCGCTCCGAACATCAAAATTCCCAGGTCCAACAGCGCCGGCTGGTTAAACAGAAAGCCGATCAGAAACAGCGGCAGCGCCGCCTGGGAACCGATCTGCGCCACCGGCACGATCGTATTCCGGATGCTTAACGGGACATATCCCAGGTCATGCTGGAGGGCGTGCCCCGTCTCGTGCGCCGCCACTCCCAGCGACGCCAGCGATGTGCTGTCATGCACTTCCGGGGAGAGACGCAGCACCTTCGCCCGCGGGTCGTAATGGTCCCCCAGCCGCCGGTTCACCCGCTCGATGGGGATATCGCTCAGACCGGCATCGTCCAGCAGCCGGCGGGCCACTTCCGCTCCCGTCAGGTTGCCCCGCGACCGGACCCGCAGGTAACGGGCGAAAGTGCTGTTCACCATCGACTGCGCGTACATGGCGAACAGCAGGGCCGGCAGCACCAGCAGGATATACGAACTGTCGTAAAAGAAGTACGGCATCTTAACGGATGCCCCCTTTCAAAAAGAAATCGATAGCTTCCCCGACTTTGGCCAGATTGACGCGCGTGTTCCGGCAGGGACCTTCCGGCCGTTCGTTCAGCACTCCCAGCACCGGCAGCGGCGCCGTGTCCTGAATACCGCTGGAAAGGTCGCGTTCACAGGCGATCGCTACGATCGCTTCCGGCCGGTAACGGTGGACGAATTGCCGGGCCAGCGTTCCCCCGGTCGCGACAGCCAGGTTTATTCCGTAACCCTCGCACAGCCTGAGGAGTTCGCTGATATCACAATTACCGCAGCGCCGGCAGTTGCCGATGTCAAACGTGATTTTGTGCGGGCACTGCGCGTTCTGCAGGCAGTGCGGCGCCAGCAGCAGAAGCTTTTCCGGCGTCACCCGGACTGCCGCCGACCGCACCAGATGATTACTCAGTTCGATGAACGATCCTTCCACCTGCCGCACATCCAGCCGCAGCAACTGAGCCAGCTTCAGGACGAAAGGAAACAGCAGATGAACGGTCAAAAACATTACCTTGCCGAGCGGCGCGAACAGCTTGCCGCGCAGGACGGTCACGATCACCGCCAGAACCCCGCCCAAAGCGGCCAGCAGCAGAAGGCTCAGAAAAGCCAGCACGGCAAACAGGAAAATCCGTTCCAGACTGCCGGCCTGGGCAACCAGCAGGCGCCAGACGGTAACGGCCAGGCCGAAGATGACGATCAGGCCGGCCAGGAGAATGCCCACATACAACCGTTTCCGCACTCTCATGGCTGTCCGGCCGCGGCGGCCGGCGTTCCCAGAACATACCCTTCCAGGGCCCGGTTGCCCCGGCAGTAAGCGTCCGCCGCCATCAGCCGCCCGTTTTCCGGTTTGACCGTCCGGACCAGCAGGCAGCCCTCCCCCGCGGGAACGACCAGGCCTTGGCCGTTAATCACCCCGGCTACCGTTCCGGGCCGGACCGACCGGAGTGCCGCATCGGCCGGAAGCAACTCGCTCGCGAAGATTTTCAGGATGCCCCGGTTATCAAGAGTATACGCGCCCGGCCAGGGATTCATGCCCCGGATAAGATTATGGATGTCCGCGGCCGGCCGGCCCCAGTCGATCAATTCGTCCGCCCGGGTCAGCAACGGCGCGTACGTCGCCGCGGCAGCGTCCTGGGGGCGCCGCGGCGCCTTGCCGGCGCCAATCAGCTCCACCGTTTGGACCAGCAGGTCCGCCCCGAGCGCGGCGAGCTTGTCATGAACGGAGCCGACCGTATCCGCCGGCTCAATTGCCACTGCCGCCTGGAGAATGATATCGCCCGTATCCATGCCGGCATCCATATACATTATCGTTATTCCGGTCTCTTTCTCACCCCGGATAATTGCCCAATGGATCGGCGCCGCCCCCCGGTATTTCGGCAGCAGCGACGCATGGACGTTGATGCAGCCGTAGACCGGAATCGTTAAAACGGCGGGCGGCAGAATCTGGCCGTACGCCGCGGTGACGATCAGGTCCGGCTCATAAGCCTGTAATGCCGCCACACTTTCCGGCCGCCGGATTCTTTCCGGCTGCAGGACCGGAATTCCGAGTCGACCGGCTGCCGCCTTCACCGGCGAGGCGGCCAATTGCCGTCCCCTGCCTTTCGGCTTGTCCGGCTGAGTGACGACGGCAACCAGCGGATGTCCGCCACGCCGGAGCGCCTCCAAAGCCGGCACCGCAAAATCCGGGGTCCCCATAAAGACAATCCGCATCAGACTCACCTTCCGTTCATTCCGCCTCGGGATCAGGCTCAGCGTCCGTCTCGTCCACTTCATCCGCCCCATCCGTCTCATCCGCTTCGTTGGTGAACAGTCGTTCCGCCCGGTCGACGAAAAGGACGCCGTCCAGGTGGTCGATCTCGTGCTGCAGCGCCCGGGCCAGCAGTTCCTCTCCGGTCACCCAGATTTTCTCCCCGTCCCGGTTCAGCGCTTCCACCTCGACCCGCGCCGCCCGCCGGACAAATCCGACGTATTCGGGAATACTCAGGCACCCTTCAATCGCGCCCGCTTCTCCCTCGGAGCGAAGCAAACGCGGGTTAATCAATTCAATCAGGCCGTCTCCGGCATCGATAACGACAATTCGCTTGGCCACGCCGATCTGCGGCGCGGCCAGTCCGGCCCCCTTGGCCGCGTACATGGTTTCCGCCATGTCGTCGAGCAGCGCTTTGATGCTCCGGTTAATGCGCCGGACCGGCACAGCCTTGCCCCGCAATACCTCTTCCCCGAGCTGTCTGATTGGCAAAACCGCCATTTTCTTAACCCCCTTCACACCATACCAACCGGTTCTATATCTATACTAATATATACTCCGCCGATTTGTGCGTCCCCGTCCGCCGTCCGCCGTCCGTCGCGGACCACCTGCCGCAGCGCAGCCAGGTCTTTCGCTTTCAGGACGATCTGCCACCGGTACTTCCCGTTCAGCTTCTTCAGCAATGCGGGGACAGGTCCGAGGATCTCGATTTCCCCGCCGGCCGTCCGAACCGCTTCCTGCAAGATCTCGCCCAGGCGGTTGGCGGCGGCCGCCGTCTTCGACTCGGCAGAGGAAAAAACCAGAATACTGGCCAGATACGCGAAGGGCGGATAGCTCAGTTCGCTCCGGTTCGCGATCTCTTCCCGGTAAAAAGCCGCGTAGTCGTGCGTCCTGGCAGCGGCAACGGAATAATGTTCGGGATTGTACGTCTGGATGACCACCTGTCCCCCGGCCTCCCCCCGGCCGGCTCGGCCGGCCACCTGGGTCAGGAGCTGGAAGGTCCGCTCCCCGGCCGTGAAATCGGGCAGATGGAGCGCCGTGTCGGCCGTGATTACCCCGACCAGGGTTACCCGCGGGAAATCCAGGCCCTTGGCGATCATCTGGGTCCCGATGAGGATGTCGGCTTCATGGTTGCGAAAGGCGGTCAGAATTTCCGCGTGGGAACCTTTCCGGCTGGTCGTATCCATATCCATCCGCAGCACCCGCGCGGCCGGAAACAGCTTTTTCAACTCCGCCTCCACTTTCTCCGTGCCGATGCCGAAGTAGCGGATATAAGGGCTTGCGCAGCGGGGACAAGTCGCCGGCGCCTGCCGGGAATAATCGCAGTAATGGCACTGCAGCAGACCGCTCGCCGCATGGTACGTCAGGGAAACCTCACACCGGGGACAGCGCATGACCCAGCCGCATTCCCGGCAGAGCACGAACGTCGAATACCCGCGCCGGTTCAGAAAGATGATGGCCTGCTGCCGCGCCGCCAGACACTCGGCGATGCCCGCCTGCAGACGCCGGCTGAAGGGACTTTTGTTGCCCGCCTTCAGTTCTTCCCGCATGTCGATGATTTCCACCGGCGGCAGCGGCCGGTCGTCGATGCGCCGTGTCAAAGGCAGGAGGGCGAATTCGCCGTTGGCTGCCCGATAATAGGTAGTGACGGACGGGGTGGCGCTGCCGAGAACGACCACGGCGCCTTCCAGGCGGGCCCGCTCGATGGCGACGTCCCGGGCGTGATACTTGGGATTGTCCGTCTGCTTGTACGAAGCTTCGTGCTCTTCGTCGATGACGATCAGGCCAAGGTTGGCAAAGGGCGCAAAAACGGCCGACCTTGCCCCGACCACGACGCTGACCTCCCCATCCCGGATTTTGCGCCATTCGTCGAACCGCTCGCCCTTGCCCAGCCGGCTGTGGAGAACGGCAACTTCCGCTCCGAACCGCGCCTTGAAGCGCTCCACCGTCTGCGGGGTCAAAGCGATCTCCGGAACCAGGACGATTGCCTGCCGGCCCTGATCCAGAGCGTAACGGATGGACCGCAGGTAAACTTCCGTCTTGCCGCTCCCGGTCACCCCCTGCAGCAGGACGGTGGCCGGACTGCCGGCAGCCAGACCGTCGTTAATGGCGTGAACCGCCGCGGCCTGCTCGTCCGTCAGGATAACCACCGCTTCCGCCGCCGAGGGACTGTCACGGTAAGGGTCACGCTTGACCTCAACCATCCGGCTGGCCAGATATCCTTTGGCGACGACGGCCTTAATCACCGCGGTCGTCGCCTGCGCCGCCGTCCGCAATTCATCCAGCCGGATGCCGTCCGGACGGGCGGCGGCCGCCGCCAGGACCTGCGCCTGCTTGGGCGCGCGGGCCTGCAGGCGCGCCGCCTGCTGCCGCAACTCCTCCGGCCCCAGGAGCGGAACAACTTCGGTCATATATTTGGGTTGCAGGCCGCGTTGCCAGCCTTCTTCCGTTATCACGAGTTCCTTGGCCGCGAGCGCCCGCAGTACCGGTAGGACGGCTTTGCCGCCCAGTTCCCGCGCGAGCGCCGTCCGGGTTAGCTCACCGGCTGCCTGCAGCCGGGACAACACCGCCGCCTGCAGCGGGGCCTTGTCCCGCAGTTCGGCGGCAGCCGCGGCGGCAGCGTCGGGTGATACGGCCAGACGAACGGTAAGGTTCTGCTCAAGGCGCAGACCGGCCGGCAGCACGCACCGCAGGGCTTCCATGAACGGGCAGAGATAATAGTCGGCCATCCAGCGGGCCAGTTCCAGCAGCTTCGGGCTCACGACCGGTTCCTCATCGAGGAGGCGGATGACGTCTTTCACCTCCGCCACTTCCGGCTGCGCCACGAAGCCGAGGATATACCCCTCCACTTTCCGGCCGGCGAAAGGAACCAGAGCCCGACCGCCTACAGTTGCTTTCTCTTGCAGCTGCGGCGGCAGGCGGTAATGAAAAAATCGGTCGAGCGACCGAGCCGGCAGATTAACCGCTACTGCCGCGTATTCGTGCTTGCTGCTCTCCGCCGCTTGCGGCATGAAAATTCCTCCATGACAGGTGTATCTATCCAGATTTTCCTTTAGAATTCGACACGCCGGCGGTAAAACCTGCCGCGGCCGGCGGCAAAGGCGTCGCGAAATTGCCGGCGGCCGGCTTCATTACCAACCTCTGAACTTTGGAATTACTATGAAAAGCGCAGGACGAGCGGGATGCCGTGGGCGGTACCCCCTACATTTGGAATTCGTTAATAGGCTTGCCGTATCTGCCGTAAATATGCGGTGCCGGATGGCAATAAAAAAGCACCGACGTGGTGAGTTCACCTTCGGTGTTTTGGGAGAAGGGATTATTATATAGCATAGTATCCCCGGGTAAAGCGCAGTTGGCAGTACGGGCGGTTTGGGAGCAGGATGCCAAAGACAAAATTCTGTTACCTCGTCTAAAACCAGCCTAAACCACACGGTTTCAGCTGGTAAAATAGCTGGCTAATGTTTTGGACTAAAAACACAGGCCAAACTTGGTTCCGGCTGGCATATTGATATGAAGGTAGCGGCGCATTTCTACGCACCATTTCCCGTTACCCCATAGCTCAACCTTTCAAGCTTTTTTTAGAAGAAGATTCAAGTACATAGCGCCTGACGTTTGTGCAGTAGAAGCAATATGTTTACATAGATTGGGGATATCTCTTTCAATTGTGGATTTCCATAAGTTCTTATCATAATCGTATACACGCATAAGATTATCAACATCAAAGATGGCAGTAGTACCCTTTGCGCGAATTAAAGCAACTTTTTTCTGGAAAGCAATAGCCAATCCCAACTCGAACAAGACATTTGGATTATGTTCTGTAAGGTCAGCTAATACAATATCAGCGTTATAAATATCACTTACAATAGTACTATGAATTATGTCACTTCCGGAACGTTTTGCTGTTTTTGCTGTAAAACCGGCTTCTACGGAAGCAGGTACAATTAAACTGTTGTACACCTCATCAAAATATCCTTTAGGATACTCATCTGTTTTTTCTGAAAACGGCATAATCACAAAAAGCTCTTTTAGGTTTCCAGTTGATTCGTCATTTGACAATTTTGGTGTCGATAACAAACCCCGTTTTGGTGTATTGTCGCCTGACTTAAAGCCTGCTTTATTAATTAGTTCAAGATTCTCTTTAAAAATCTCGAGGAAATCATCGTGATAGGATGGGTCAACATCAAATGTTTCTCTTAATGTATTGCATAGATATATGTCTTCAGGCAAGTCTGTATCGTGATAATATTCGAACACTTTTTTGAAGACTATAATATTGTTAAAGGCTTCAATAATACTCATTGCTTCGTCATCAGAGGATTCCGGAAATGCAAGCTTGCGCCCGAGAGCAGTCAATTCAATAGTTTTTGCCTTACTTGTACCCGTTGTAAATCCATAATCGCGGGAGGCTGAAGTAAGGTAGAAAAATGAATTATTTTGCTTTGAAGTACCCAATGCACTTGCAACATGCTCTGGAGCCCATGGATTTCCCGCATTTTTCTTTCCAATAATTTGGGGAATTTGTATAGCGTTTTTAATTGAGTACTGTGGGAAGGTACGAATGGGCTTTTCAGATCGTGTTCGCTTTTTACTTAAAGAAACTGGAGATTCTTCTTCGGATACAACTTTATCCTCGCTACTTTTTTTTTGTTCTTCACCCTCTTGACATATGGTATCAGCCCCAATGGTTGTTTCTTTAATGTTGTTATTATTTTCAATTTTTTTCATAAAGACCCTCCAGTAAAATCAAATTTAGCCAAATTATACCATGATATACTATTATTTTCAAGAACATGCTCTGTTAGTAAAGATATGTATAATGGGACGCATTGATATCTTTATTCATTCTTACATACTTATGAAGGAAAGCAGGTATTCGACTCCGTCTTGCTTTACGAAATTGTATCTCCGCGTCATGCTGAAGCGCTTGTGTAGCAAAATACAAAATAATATAGGCGGGAAAATTATCCATAAGCCCTTGACATTTTTGGTATAAAAGCCTATAATTGTGTCATATTGTTATTAGGGGAGGGATCGCATGCTCACTAACGATATGGATTTTCCCGTGGGCGTAATTACGAAAATAGTTCGTTGTGTTGAGGATGCCGTCGGCGATGACATTCTTGCAGATGTTCAGCGTAATGACCTCTTAACTACGAACAGCGTCCCTTCAAGGATTTGGGATTTACTGAACACGAAGCTTCTCAAGGCTTTAGCGACTGAGGACTGCACAGTGGCGACAGCACATCGTGGTCCCTGGGAAATGGCCATAGTTTTTGAGAAGACCACAAAGTGTATTCTAACATTCATGCGCGAAAAACGCTTTTCTGAGTTGCGAAGGAAACAACATAGCAGGCTACATATGCACTACATCGATATGCTGGCCATGTGGTTTAATAAGAAACTATTGGCGAATCAGCAACAGTTTGACTTTTTTCCGCATACTTTTTCTGATGTAGGAGAAATTGCAGAATTAGTTCAACGAATGTTACATGATTTGAAAAGCGATGTTTCCATTGTTAGGCATCACGTTTTAGTACTCTTTGATACGACCGAGTATCAGTTGACGCATATCAGAGCCATTAAGGTGACACCCAATCTTGACGTAGCCCAAGGGTGCGAGCAGAACTGGTCAATGTATATCACAGCCAACGAAAGTTCAGTGGTCGAAAAAGTTGAGCACCCCGAAGCTCCTGAGAATAAGCCGAATAGAGGTTTGAAACTGAAGCCCAGAGCAACGGAGCGGCAAAAGGGTAAACCGCAACGACGGAAAGATGAAAAAGAGGCTAAAAAGAAAGATGATATTTAGAGAGAGTAAAGGAGCAGCATATTATGAATTCACAGTTTAACGGTGATCGCCTGAAGAAAGCTCGAATATATAGGGGATTAACTGTTGCTGAGCTAGCAGAAAAAGTTGATTGTCAACGCCAGACTCTATCAATGTATGAAATAGCTAAAAGCCAACCAGCAGATGATGACATCGTAAAGAGAATAGCACGTGAATTGAATTTCCCTGTAAAATACTTCTATGAGCAATCCCCCTCCCTTATATCGGGGACGGTATACTTCAGATCTTTGCTAACCACAAACAAAAAGTATCGTAGTGAACAAATCGTCAAAATGGATTTCTTGTCTCAAGTATTCGCACTACTCCAAGATTATATAGAATTTCCTGCCTATGAACCTCTTAACTTACCAATAAATGTTTCACCGGAAGAAGCTGCCGTTGCACTTAGAGAAGCTTGGGATCTAGGGCAGGCACCCATCAACAACTTGATTACCGTTGTTGAGCAGCACGGTATATTAGTTACAGCATTTAGTACAAGCACAGACGATGTTGACGCTTTTAGTGAGTTATTTGAAGTTGGTGATGCCTCAACATATTTAATCGCTTATTCAAATAATAAGACGTCTGCTGCAAGGATTCATTTTGATATCGCTCACGAGCTTGGGCATATCTGTCTTCATGAATGGAGTGAAGATATTGAAGATCTATCAAAAGATGATTTTAAAGCAAGAGAACGTGAAGCCAATGAGTTTGCAGCAGCTTTTTTATTGCCCATGGAGACTTTTAAGCGGGATGCACTGTACGGTCCTAAGACTATAGCATATTATAAGCATCTCAAGAAAAAATGGAAGGTTTCTATTGCTGCAATGCTTCGGAGATCTGAGAAATTAGGTGTAATTTCAATGGATGAGTACCAAACGCTAATTAGAATTATGCAGCGAAGGGGTCAACGAAAAGAAGAGCCGCTAGACGATGTCCTTATGACAGCAAGTCCCGCTCTGATGAAAACATCGGTTCTAATGTTGCTTCAGGAAAATGTGTTTACACCGAAAGAATTCATGGATGAATTGTCATCAGCTTATAAACTGAGTATTGCACCAGAAGAAATTGAATATCTACTTGATCTTCCCAAAGGAACATTATCAACGAGTAAGATTATCGACATAAGTTCTTTACAAATAAAACGCAATAGATAAAGCGACCAAGTAAGCATTAAATTGCATGTGAGGGGAGGCGAAATTATGGCAACAAATCCTCCGACCGGTGATAATGCCAGGAAAGGTTCTGTTAGGGATCGATCTCAGACCTATAACCCAAAGACAGAACAATGGGTTAAGCGTGATACTGAAACCGGCAAGTTTATGGACGTCAAGCAAGACGGGGCACCATTCAAAGGTGTCAGGAAGGAAAAATAGTTATATCGATTTTTCTTACTTATAAAAACTAACATACATAAAGGCACTCAAACAGCGCATCCCCGCCGGATTCCCGGCGGGGATGTCTTGTATCTCACTCTAGCGTATAGATCCTGGTGTGGCTCCAATCGATATGCTCTGCCGTGATTTTGGTCTGCGTCAGCTTTTCCTGCATCTCTTGCCGTAGACCGTCCGGACGATCTGCTTCATGGTGTCCGGCTATTAGTCGGCCGTCCAGCGCTCATCACTGCGTTTTCGGATATTACCATCGCCCTTGATCCTGCGTATTGGCATATCGACACCTTCTTGTCAGCAACACACAATACCACAAAGGATCGGAGAAAGCTTTACTTGTATATCCCTTGGCGCTAAGTTATGATACAATATTTGGTATTAACATTAACTTTTTTAGGAGTTGGTGAATATGCCCAAACACCGAAAAATGCTGTCCGACTGGGACGCGCCGTATATTCAGTCGCTCGTGCAACTGATCGAAACGCAAAGCAAGGTAACGCTCGCGAATTGGTGCATCTCCTACTGCGAAGCACATATCCTGCCGATCTACGAGAAGCACTGCCCCGACGACGCCCGTCCGCGAAACGCGTTATACGTTGCCCGTGAATGGCTTGACGGCAAAATCAAGCTGCCGCAGGCAAAAGTGATCATTCTTGATTGCCACGCCGCCGCCCGCGAGCTTGAGAATAATCCGACGGCGCAAGCGTGCGCGAGAGCAATCGGACAATGCGCGTCTTCGATCCATTCGGCGTCGCATTGCCTGGGCATCGCCTTATACGGCACGCTGGCGGTCGCCTACGCCAAATTGGGCGTCGATACGCCGTGGGCAGAGCTCGAAGCCTTCGCCGCCGCGGAGTGCGGCCGCATGGAAGCGGCTCTCCGCGCCGTAGCGGTAGAAAACGAACCGAATCCGGCCAAGTTTACGTGGCAGTGTTGAGGTAAGTTTATGGATGAGTCCATGAAAGAAGATTTAGCAGAAGCGCCATACGCAGAATAAAGGCATTCCATACTGCATCAGCGCTCATAAAAAGGGCATTGGGTTTGTAAGCAAGCAGTAGTAATTAAAGGGCTTGACCTTATACATGTCAAGCCCTTCCGATTCGGCTATTATGCTTGTATTATCGGTTCATATCTGTTACAATAAGAAAAACGTTACAGAACATCCATTTTGGCATCTGAATAACGTTACAAATTTATGTCTATAATTAAAGAAAAACGTTACATCGCACGATAAGAACCGAGGTGTTACAATGCTTTACCGCAAATTGTATGATAAGTTGACAGCCTGGAAAAACGGCAAGTCCAGAAAAGCCCTGCTTATTACCGGTGCGAGACAAACCGGCAAAACCTTTCTGATTCGTGAGTTTGGAAAACAAAACTATGAAAATTTCGTGGAAATCAACTTCATCACCGAGCCGAGAGCCGCTGCGATTTTTACAGGCAACTTAAACGCCGAAACGCTGGTGATGAACCTGACGGCCTATCGGATGGCTCCTATGCCGCCCGGCAAAACGCTGGTGTTCTTTGACGAGATCCAGGAATGCCCCGCAGCCCGGACTGCCATGAAATTTCTTGTTGAGGACGGACGGTTTGACTACATCGAGTCCGGCTCGTTGCTAGGCGTCAATTACAAGGAAGTCCAATCCTATCCCGTAGGCTTTGAGGAAATACTCCAGATGTACCCCATGGACTTTGAGGAATTTGCCCTCGCAAACGGTGTACAGAAGAATACAATCTCTCATTTGAAAGAGTGCTTTGACAAAAAAGCGCCGGTCAGCGAGGCGATCCACCAGACCATGAAAGATCTGTTCCGGTATTTCGTTATCGTTGGCGGAATGCCGGCCGCGGTGCAGAGGTTCGTTGATACGCGCGACATCGGCGAGGTTCTGAAAATCCAAACCGATATCCTGGCGATGTACCGTCAGGACATTACCAAATACTCGCAGAATGATAAAGTCCGTATTAAGGATATATTTGACCGCATCCCGGCGGAGCTCAATACTCAAAACCGCCGTTTCAAGCTTTCGGATATCAGCAAGACGGCGCGAATGAACCGGTACGAGAGCAGTTTTATCTGGCTTGCGGACGCGGGCGTCGCCTTGCCCTGCTATAACGTCACGGAACCCAAGGCTCCCCTGCGCCTGAACGAACAGAGCAGTCTGTTTCGCCTGTATATGTGTGATACGGGCTTGCTCTGCGCTGCCAGCATGGAGAACGTGCAGTTTGACATCTTAGGCGGCGACCTGACGGTTAATATGGGCAGCATTCTGGAAAACACCTTTGCCCAGTTGCTTCGCGCCAACGGCTTTGAGCTGCGGTATATGAACAGGAAAACCCTTGGTGAAATCGACTTTGTCCTCCAGCAGGGTAAAACCGTCGTTCCTGTCGAAGTGAAGTCAGGCGGCGGCTATGAAAACCATGCCGCGCTTAATAATGTCCTGAGCGTTCCGGAATGGAAGATAGGCAAGGCGTATGTTTTCTGCCTGGGAAACGTAATGGTGCATGATAAGATTACTTATCTTCCATGGTACATGGTCATGTTCTTTAAACAGGAGCGGCTGCCGGAGCATCTGATTGTCGACGTCGATTTGAAGGGAATGTAAAGTCTTCAGGTGCCTATAACATCCCAGAGTGTTTTTAAAGGTGTCGGTTCTTGCCAAATACAGCGCATCCCCGCCGGGACTCCGGCGGGGATGTTATTGTCTCACTCTAGCTTATCAGCTTTTTCACCCGGTCCAGCAGCGCGTCCGCCACCTGCCGCTTCGTCAGCCGCGGCAGCGCCTCGATCGAGCCGTCCCGGTCGATGATGCTGACGATATTCGTGTCGCCGGCAAAGCCGGCCCCTTCCTGCGTGATATCATTAGCGACAATGAGATCGAGATTCTTCTTCCGGTATTTGGCGACGGCGTTTTCCAGCACATCGTTCGTCTCGGCCGCGAACCCGACCAGGAGCCGGTCGCCCTTCTTCTGGCCCAATTCGAACAGGATGTCCGGATTGCGCTCGAGCTCAAGCACCATGTTCCCTTCGCCCTTTTTAATCTTCTCCGCCGCGGCTTTCACCGGGCGGTAATCGGCCACCGCCGCGCTCTTGATGATGATATCGGCCGCTTCGTAATGCGCCATCACGGCATTGTACATGTCCACGGCGCTTTTGACTTTGACGAGTTCCACTCCCGGCGGGGGCGGCAGCATGGTCGGACCGCTGATCAGAACCACTTGCGCTCCCCGCGCCCGGGCGGCCTCCGCCACCGCGTACCCCATCTTGCCGGTCGACGGATTCGAGAGATGCCGGACCGGATCGATCGCTTCCCGCGTCGGCCCGGCTGTAACCATTATATGCTTGCCGGCAAAATCCATCGCCTGCTCGAAGACACCGACGGCGGCAGCCATAATGGTCGCCGTCTCCGGCAACCGTCCCTTACCTTCCGCTCCGCTGGCCAGCATCCCAGTATCCGGCTCGATAATCCGGTACCCCAGGCCGGCCAGCTTGTGCAGGTTGCCCTGGGTGATCGGATTTTCGAACATGTTGACATTCATCGCCGGGGCGATGAGCACAGGGGCCTTGGTCGCCATGACCGTGGTGGAGAGCATGTCGTCCGCTATGCCGCCCGCGATTTTGCCGATAATGTTGGCTGTCGCCGGCACGATCATGAACAGATCCGCCCGCTCGGCGAGCGCAATATGCTCAACCGCCCACCGCTTCGGCTCGGCCCACATATCGGTGTACACCGGGTTATGCGATAAGGTCTGAAAAGTCAGCGGACTGACCAGCTTGGTCGCCGACTCCGTCATAATCACCAAGACTTCGCTGCCGGCCTTCCGGAGCTGACTGACAACGTCAGCGGCCTTGTAAGCCGCTATCCCCCCGGTAACCCCGAACAAAACAGTTTTCCCGCGCAGTACTTCCCTGTCGCCTGCCATAAAACACTCCCCCTTGAACAAGACGCTCCGGTCCGTACCTATTTAACTCCCTGTTTGGTCCGCTCGTAGACGACGCTACCGGCGGCGATTTCTTCCAAAGCAACGGTAACCATCTTATTCGACTTGGAATTGACCCGCGGCTCCTCACCTTGCATCAACTCGCGGGCCCGCTTGGCCGCAACCGCAACCAGGGTATATTTACTGTCCACCTTCCGCAGCAATTCGTCTAGCGGTGGATAGATCATCCTGCCCACACCTCCCTGTCCGTACCGCAGCATCCGCTCATTCGGACAGCAAACCCGGCCGAAGCACCGGCCAATGTCTTGCCGTCCGAATTCTCTCTGCCGTAATGATTGCTTTAACTTGCGCGACCGCCTTAGCCACATCGTCATTCACCACGACGTAGTCGTAATGCTCGGCCTGCCTGATTTCATCCACCGCGCAACGATAGCGTTTTTCCGCCATCTCCGGCGTCTCCGAGCCTCTGGCCGCAATCCGCCGCCGCAGTTCGGACAGAAAAGGCGGCACAATAAAGATGAATACCCCTTCCGGATATTCCTTCTTTACCTGCGCTCCTCCCTGGACGTCCAATTTCAGAATAATGTCCCGGTTATCCTGCAACTGCGCCTCGATCGCCGCCCGGGGTGTCCCGTAATAATAATCGTAAATTCTGGCCCACTCCAGCAACTCACCGCCGGCAATCATCGCTTGAAAGCGGTCCGGGCTGACGAAATAGTAATTGACGCCGTCCGCCTCATCCGGCCGCGCGCTGCGCGTAGTGGCCGAAACGGAATACCGCAGTTCCGGCATATCCCGCATCAGAGCCTGGATAATCGTGTCCTTGCCGGCGCCGGAAGGCCCCGAGATAACAATCAGCAAGCCTTTACCCACGGACAATTTGCCTATTCGTCGCTTTCTTCGTGCGTGTCACGGCTCGAGAGACGGTGCGCCACCGTTTCCGGCTGAACCGCGGACAAGACCACATGATCGCTGTCGACGATAACAACGGCCCGGGTCCGGCGCCCGTACGTCGCGTCGATCAGACGACCGCGGTCGCGCGCTTCCTGGATAATTCTTTTGATCGGAGCGGATTCCGGACTGACAATCGCGATAATGCGGTTGGCGGAAACGATATTCCCAAACCCGATGTTAATTAATTTGATGTCCATGCTTTAACCTCCTAATCATCTCCGTGATCTTGGGTGAAAACAAAACTTCCGTATCCGGGCGGCGGGTGCCGGCTACCGGGCTCAGGCAGCGGGAATACTCACCCCCTATTCTAAATTCTGAACCTGTTCGCGGATTTTTTCCAATTCGCTTTTCGTTTCCACTACCGCCGCGGCAATCGTATAATCAGAGGATTTCGACCCGATGGTGTTCACCTCGCGGTTGATTTCCTGCAGTAAAAAATCCAGCTTGCGGCCGACTTCTTTCCCCTCGCGCAAGGTCCGGCCAAGCTGCTCCAAGTGGCTCTGGAGCCGGATCAGTTCTTCCGTGATATTGCTTTTGTCGGCCAGGATGGCGATTTCCATCAGAAGCCGGTTCTCATCCAACTCGACATTCCCGAGCAACTCCGCCAGCCGGGTTTTCAGCCGTTCTCTGGCCTCCTCGACGACTAAACCCGACCTTTCCTCAATCGTTTTAATAATCTGTCCAATTTTCGCCGTTCTATGTGCAATGTCCTGACTGAGCGCCGCACCCTCGTTTTCGCGCATCTGCCGCAGCGCCGCGAGGGCCGTCGCGATAGCGCCGGACATTTCCGACCACAAGGCCTCAAGATCTTCTTCCGGCTCGCTCAGGGTCAGGACATCGGGAAACCGGGCCAGCAGGCTGATGTCGACCGCAGCGGGAAGACTGAGGGATGCCGCCAGATCCTGCAAAGCATTAACGTAAGCCTGCGCCAACGGCCGGTCGACGATCAGGCTCTTCTTTTTGGCCTCCCCCGGCTCGACGGTCACGGATATCTCGACGCGTCCCCGGGCAATGCCTTCCTGGACGGAACGGCGCACCTTCTCTTCCAGCCCGGCGTACTGCCGCGGCAGCCGGACGGCGACTTCACAGAAGCGGTGATTGACCGAACGCGCCTGGACGTTGATTACCCACGCTTCACTCCGGCTGCTGCCCTGTCCGTATCCGGTCATGCTGTAAGCCATGCTTTCACACCTTCCGTCGCACCATTTTAACTCGGCAACATTAATTCGCCTTAAGTTCAGGAAATCCTTTTCCTAAAGCAAAAAAATGCTGGTAGCTGTTAAATGCTGGCTCAAACGCTTTCTTTCTACCCCCGCCTCGACACCGGCTGGAACAGGAAACGGCTAATGCAGTAAGCATAAAGGAATCTGTCCCTTATATAGGTACGGAACCCGAGATTGCCGCGTCGCCGGGAAGGCATCGGCTCCTCGCAATGACACTATTCTTATTTTGGGTAGAAGATATAGCAAGGCTTCACTACTTGTTTCCGTACCCCTACTGAATACACGGCCCGAGCGCAAGCAACACCTAGTGAGAATCGTGCCGTGTCCGGCGAAGACTTGGCCGCAGGGGGGACCGAGCCATGGAGGGCGAGGCGGCAATCGCGGCAGCCGCCGGCATCATATGCAGGAAGGTGACTCCAGGCAGTAACCCATTTGATATGGAAGCCGGCGGCGGAAGCCGTGTTTGCAAGTTTACCCCGTCTGAAGCCGAGGCTAAGACGCTGACACGGCCGATGCGTAACTACGTCGCTAAGAGCGGGCCGTAGAAAAAAGCATCCAGTAAAACAAAGCCGCAATTCCTTTACTAAATACTATGTATATCTCTTCATTCCCTCATCCATTCCGAAGATATAATAAGAAGTAGTGCCATCCAAAAGATACTCCGCTGCCGATAAAGCAGCGGAGTATCCGGAACTCGGGTATTTCTACCCAAGGGCAAATCTTACTTCGGCAGCACTGCCGCTATCCGCTCCAGCGCCTCTTTAATCCGGTTCTCCTCAATCGTCAGCGCCATCCGGACATAGCCGTCGCCGTAATCGCCGTAGCCGATGCCCGGTCCCACCAGCACCCGGGCCTCTTCCAGCAGCAGGGCGGCGAATGAGGTTGAGGTATGACCTTCCGGCACCGGCACCCAAAGATAGAAAGTACCGCGGGTCTTTTCGAGATGCCAGCCCAGACTGTTCAGGCCTTCGACCAGGACATCGCGCCGCCGCCGGTAGATTTCGTTCATTTTGGCAAAGAACTCCGGCGGCGTGGCAAAAGCCTTGACGCCCGCCAGTTGAATCGGGTTGAAGACACCGGTGTCGACGTTGTTTTTGACAACTCCCAGGGCGGCAATCACGTCCGGGTTGCCCAGGACGAAACCAATCCGCCAGCCGGTCATGTTGAACGGCTTCGAAAGCGAGTTGAACTCCACGCCGATCTCCTTGGCGCCCGGGAAGGACAGGAAGCTCGGAGCCCGATATCCGTCGAACGTAACGGTGCCGTAGGCGAAGTCATGACAGATAATCAGGTCGTAGCTTTTGGCGAACTCGATCGCGGCCTCGAAGAACTTGGCGTCGGCCACCGCTCCCGTCGGGTTGTTCGGATAGTTCAGGAACATCACTTTCGCCTGCTTGGCGATATCGGTGTCGATTGCCGACAGGTCCGGCAGAAAACCGTTTTCGGCCAGCAAAGGCATCGGATGGGGAATACCGCCCGCCAGGATCGTCCCGCCGCGGCAGACCGGGTAGGCCGGATCAGGCACGAGGGAGTAATCGCCGTCGTCCAGCAGGGCCAGGCATAAATGGGCGATACCTTCCTTGGAGCCGATGAGAGTCATGACCTCTTTCTTCGGATCGACTTCGACGCCAAACTGACGGCGGTACCAGTCGGCGGCTGCCCGCCGGAACTCCGGCACGCCTTCGGTTTCCGGGTAATGGAGATTGGAGGGGTCCCGGACAGCCTCGATACAGGCGTCCACAACGGCCGCCGGTGGCGGTTGGTCCGGGTCGCCGACTCCCAGACTGATCAGGTCAATCCCCTTTGCTCGCGCCTCGGCCTTTTTCCGGTCGAGTTCAGCGAACATATACGGCGGAATGCGCTTAATCCGGTTTGACTGCACTGGCAAAACCCCTTTCTTTTGGTCTAGGTTGATGCCGCTTCTTAATATTGCCTTTGATACCAAAATTATACTCCTTTCTCCTTGACTCGGCAAGCCGTCAGCCATCACTCGCCCTGTATTTTGCCGGCAACGGCTGGATTTGACGGCCGGATGGGCCGGTGCTATACTTGAAACTGCGGAAAATTCAGTCCGGCCGGGTTTTGGATGCCGGCCCGGGCGGACAGATTTGCGCGGTTTACCACGAATATATTATGGCCGGAGGTGCGGTTGCCCATGGCGTTTGATGCTTTGTCCCTGCGGGCGGTTGCCGGTGAGCTTAAGGATACCGTTATCGGCAGCCGGATTACGAAGATATACCAGCCGGTAAGCACGGAAATCGAATTCCTGCTGCACAAGCAGGGTACGAACCGGCGGCTGCTGTTGTCGGCTCACGCGCAAAATGCCCGGGTCCACCTGACCACGACCGTCCGGACGAACCCGCCGGCCCCTCCGATGTTCTGCATGCTGCTGCGCAAGCATCTGGAAGGCGGCGTACTGGTTTCCGCCGAGCAGCCCGGCTTGGAAAGGGTCCTGACTTTGGCGGTGACCGGGGAAAATGAAATCGGCGAACGCACGACCAAGCTGCTGGTCACGGAAATGATGGGCAAGCACAGCAACATCATCCTCGTCAACCGGGAAACCAACGCCATCATTGACAGCCTCCGGCGGGTTTCCCACGCCGTCAGCCGGGTCCGGGAGATTCTGCCGGGGCGTCCCTATACTCCGCCACCGACCCAGGAGCGGGCCGATCCGCTGGCTTTGGACGCCGCAGCCTTCCTGTCGTTGCTCCGGGAGAATGCGGAGCAAGAAACCATCTGGCAAAGGCTGGTCCGCTCGCTCACCGGTCTGAGCCCGCTGCAAGCGAAAGAAATCGTCGTTCGGGCCGGACTTTCCCCGGCCGCACCGGCCGCGGCTTTGACCGAGCCGGAGCAAGCCGGCCTGGCCGCGACGCTCGCGGAGTTTTACACCGCCGTGCAAGCGGGAGATTTTCAGCCGTCGCTGGCAGTCGACCGGCAGACGGGGACATTTTTGGCGTACTCGCCCTTCCGCCTGGCGCAATATCCGCCGGAGGACCAAGTCACCGCCGCCTCGATGAACGAACTGCTTAATACTTATTACTCCGCCGCCGGACAGGAAGACAAACTGGGTCTGGCCAGACAGGCCATCCTGCGGGTCGTCGCCGCGGCGCTTTCCCGCTGCCGGAAGAAGCAGACGCTGCTGGCGGAAGATCTGGCCAAAGCGGAAAACGCCGACAGCCTGCAGTTGGCCGGGGAATTAATTTTGGCCAATATCCACCGTCTGCGCCGAGGGGATGCGGAGTTAACCGCCACCAATTACCATGATCCGGTGCAGGCACCCGTTTCCATTACCCTCGACCCCCGGCTCACCCCGGCTGAAAACGCGCAGCGCTATTTCAAGCAATACGGCAAAGCGAAGAAAAGCCTGGAAATACTGCTTCGCCACCAAGAGGACACCCAAAACGAAATCGACTACCTGGAGAATGTGGAAACCCTCGCCGAGCAAGCCGGTTCGCTTACCGAGCTGGCAGACATCCGGCAGGAACTCGTAGAGCAGGGTTATCTCAAGGCGCCTGCTTCCCGCCCGGGGGAACGGATCAAGGCGAACGAGCGCTCGGAGCCGCACCGGTTCACTACCACCGATGGCTTCACTGTTCTGGCCGGGCGCAACAACAAGCAAAACGACCGGCTGACGCTCCGAGAAGCCGGGCCGGAAGACATCTGGCTGCATACCCAAAAGATCCCCGGCTCCCACGTGGTCATCCGGAGCCAGGGCGGCCGGCCGGTCCCGGAAACCACTTTGCTGGAGGCAGCCGCGCTCGCCGCCTATTACAGCAAAGCCCGTGCTTCCACCAATGTGCCGGTTGACTATACGGCGGTCAAGTATGTGCGCAAACCGCGCGGGGCAAAACCCGGCATGGTTATCTATGACCACCAGCGGACTCTGTTCGTCAATCCGCACCCGGGCCGGCCGGAGGAATAGGGGCTATTGACAAGCCCCGCCTGCTATATTATAGTTTAGCTAGTAAAATGCGGTATTTATTCCCTCACACCACACTGGTTTTCCGCCGGCCTTTCCGGCCGCAAGGTGAAAACGGAGGTTGAACGATGAAGACCAACCTGCGCCATACAATAGCAGCCGCCTGCCTGGGTTCGTGTCTCCTGTTCGCGGCGGGATGCACCATTACCCTTCCCCCCCGCCTTGAACGCGACATGACCAAGGTCAGATTGGCGGACGAGTGGAATAAAATTGTTCAGTATGCCGGAATTGACGGCGATCAAGCCATGTTGGGCGATTTTATCGTCCGTTGCGACGCGAGCGGTACGCTGGCGAGCTTTCGGCTTAAATTCTTCATTAAAGACGGTGACAGCAGCTATGTTCTCCACAGCGTGAACTACAGCGGCAGCGACGAAATCAAGTGCGCTAAGGATACCGTCGCCGAGCCGATTGCGGACGCCGTCCGGGTTAACAGTGTTTTCGCCGAGATCGACAGTTACGGTTTCGCCAATTTCGGCCGGGAAATCGACGGTCCGATCGGAATGATGATGTCGACCATCTGGGGCAAGACGAATTACCGGAGCGATGAGACCCGTACCGTCTATCTGCTGCGGGAAGGGGAAATCGAGCTGGTCGAGAATCAGGCGTTCGAACTCGGGAAAGAGTATGTCGCTCTGAATGTCTGGGCAGAAGGAAACGATGCGTCCGAGGCGAAAAGCATCGTCTTCCTGATCCGGGATGAGGCCACGGCGGAAACTGTTTTGGAACCCAACATAAATGATATCTCAGAACCCGGTACAGGCGAATAAAGCGGGACGAAATAAGCAGAGAGGCCGGTTTCCCAGCCTCTCTTTTTGTTCACTTTATACCGCCCGGCTGCCCGGCTTGTACAGCGGGATGCCCTGCAAACAAAGCGGGCATTCCGCCGGTGAATAAGATTCGACCTCGATGGAAACCAGCGCATGGGTGGGAACGCCAAAGTTGATTTTTCCGGCGCTCCGGTCGACGATCACCCCGACGCCGACGACCTGGCCGCCGGCTCCGACGACAATTTCCATGACTTCATTGACGGAGCCGCCCGTAGTTATCACGTCTTCCACGACCAGGACCTTCTCGCCCGGCTGCAGTTCAAAACCCCGGCGCAGCTTCATCTTCCCGTCTTCCCGTTCGGTGAACATCGTGCGTTTCCCGAGCGCCCGCGCCACTTCGTAGGCGATGATAACGCCGCCGAGCGCCGGTCCGATTACGACATCGATGTCCTGATCAGCAAATTTGGCAGCAATCTCGGCCCCGATGATTCCCGAATACTCCGGATACTTGAGCACCTGGGCGCACTGCAGATAACGCCCGCTGTGCCGTCCGGACGTCAGGCGAAAATGTCCTTCCAGCAGCACCCCTGTCTTCTTAAGGATCTCCAGAATTTCTGTTTGTGTCATTCCTGCCACCCCTCCTCGATTTCTTTAATGATTAGCCTGGCCGCCTCCCGCGGGTCGGGAGCTTGGGTAATCGGTCGCCCGATGACCAGATAATCGGCCCCGGCCTGCACCGCCTCGCCCGGAGTCATGACCCGTTTCTGGTCGTTTTTGGCCGCCCAAAGCGGTCGTACCCCCGGAATTACCGTCACGAAATCCCGTCCGCAGGCGCGGCGGATCAAAGGCAGTTCCCGGGGCGAGGCCACTACTCCATCCAGTCCGGCCGACTTGGCCAGCTGCGACCAGAGCACGACCTGCTCACCGATGTCCCGTTTGATCCCCACTTCAGTCTCCAGACTCGCCTGATCCAGGCTTGTCAGCACCGTAACCCCGATTACCAGAGGCTTGGGCTGGCCGGCTTCCGCCGCTCCCGCCTGCGCTGCGGCGACGGCCTGCTGTAACATGGCCAGTCCGCCGGCCGCGTGGACGTTGAACATGCTGACGCCGTACCGGCCCGCCGCCCGGGCCGCCCCGGCCACCGTGTTCGGGATATCATGGAATTTCAGATCTAAAAAAATTCGGCAGCCTTTGGCCTGGATAGCCGCAAGAATCTGCGACCCGACACTGTAAAAGAGTTCCATGCCGACTTTAAAATAACTTACATCCTCCCGCAGGACATCGACCATAGCCAAAGCTTTCTCCGGGTCGGCAAAATCCAAAGCTACGATAATCTTTTCTCCGGCAGTTGTCACCTGTTCCCTCCTCCTTCCCGCTTCCTAGCGCGCTTAAGCTTCCGACAGCCGCAATCCTCCGATCAGTTCCTTGACGTCGGCAATCCCGTTTTCCGCCAGATACCGGCCGATACCGTCGATAATATCGACCGGAGCCCGGGGATTGACGAAATTCGCCGTTCCGATCGCCACCGCCGTCGCTCCGGCCAGGAGGAACTCGATGGCGTCTGCCGCCGTACTGATGCCGCCCATCCCGATCACGGGAACCTGCACGGCCCGGCTGACCTCCCAGACCATACGCAGGGCGACCGGCTTGACGGCCGGACCCGACAGACCGCCGATGGTATTCCCGAGAACCGGCCGGCGGGTCTTAATATCTATTGCCATGCCGACCAGCGTGTTGATGAGCGAGACGGCGTCCGCGCCGGCCGCTTCCACGCTTTTGGCAATGGCGGCGATGCTGGCGACATTGGGGGAAAGCTTGGCGATTACCGGCAGTCCCGTTTCCTGTCTGACCGCCCGGACTGCTTCATAGGCGGCGTCCGGGTCGGTGCCGAACGCCATCCCGCCCTTTTTGACATTGGGACAGGAAATGTTGACTTCCAGCGCGGCGATGCCGCCCGCCTTATCAAGGGCGGCCGCCAGAGTCCGGTAGTCATCCACCGTGTTGCCGGCAATATTCACGATCACCGGCACAGTCAGTTCCTTGAAGTAGGGAATTTCTTCCCGGATAAACACATCCAGGCCGGGGTTCTGCAGCCCGATGGCATTGAGGATCCCGGCCGGCGTTTCGGCAATCCGGGGCACCGGGTTACCGAGACGGGGTTCCCGGGTCAGACCTTTGACAACGATCGCACCTAACTCGTTCACATCGTAAAAAGCCAGATATTCCCGCCCGTAGCCGCAGGTCCCGGAAGCGGTCATGACCGGATTCCGCATGGCGATTCCGGCCAGATTAACCGCGAGGTTCGGTTCAGTCATCCCAAATCACCTCCCCGGCCGGAAAAACCGGCCCTTCCGTGCAGGCGCGCTGGTACGTAAATCCGTCGCCGGCCGCAATCTTCACTTTACAGACACAACTGAGGCAGGCACCCAGCCCGCAGCCCATCCGCTCCTCAAGCGACACCTGGCACGGCACGGCGTGTCGGGCTGTCAAGCGGGCCACTTCCCGCAGCATGCCGTGCGGGCCGCAGGCGTAAACCGCGTCAGCACCGCCGGCAGCCAGGACCTCGTCCAGCAGTCCGGTCACCGGGCCGGCGAAGCCGCAGCTGCCGTCGTCGGTCGCTTCCCGGAAGGTCACCCTCGGCTGTTGCAGCCATTGGCACCAGGGCAGCATGGCTGCCGTCCGGACGCCGGCCAGAACGGTTACGGCTACCCGGGCTGCCGCCAGCTCCGCCACGAGCGGCGGCAGCGGCGCCACACCGATGCCGCCCCCGACCACGACCGCCCGCCGCACGGCCGGATCAATCTGAAAACCCTGCCCGAGCGGCCCGATAATATCCGCTTCTTGCCCCGGCTCCATCCGGCTCAGGAGTTCCGTCCCCCGGCCGAGCACGGCGTACAGCAAACCGATTTCGCCCGGTCCGCAGTCGATCCCGTGCAGACTGAGCGGGCGCCGCAGCAATGGGTCGTGCGTCACCCCGCAGCGGACCTGGACAAACTGTCCGGGCTTGGCGGCCGCCGCCACGGCCGGGGCCGCGAGGCGCATCCGGCGACAGCCGCCGCCGATGTCATCGTTGGCCAAGATTTTTGCCTTTACCTGTACTGCCACTGTTATCCCTCCTGGATATCCAGATATTCCTGCAACGACCGCACACCGGACCCGGCTTCTTCCCGTTCCGCCTCGAGCGCCGCCAGGATGGCCCCGGCCGTATCGAGCGAGGTCAGGCACGGAACGGCGTATTCCACCGCGGCCCGCCGGATGCGGAAACCGTCCCGCTCCGGCATTTTGCCCCGGGTCAGAGTATTGACAACCAGGTCGAGCTGGCCGGAGCGGATCAGGTCGATGATGTGCGGCGAACCTTCCCGGATTTTATTCACCCTTTCTACCGGGATTCCTGCTGCGGCCAGAGCTTCCGCCGTCCCGGCGGTCGCGTAGAGATGAAAGCCAAGGGAGGTAAACCCGCGGCAGATCGGTACTGCTTCCGCCTTATCCTTGTCGGCAATGGTCACCAGGACGGCGCCGCCGCTCGGGATACTGAAGCCGGCGCCCAGGAACGCTTTGCAGAGCGCACCGGCAAAACTCCCGTTCAGACCCATGACCTCTCCGGTCGATTTCATCTCGGGACCGAGCGACGTATCCACCCGGCTCAGTTTCGCCCAGGAGAAAACCGGCATCTTCACGGCGGTGAACCGGCTTTCCGGCCACAGGCCGCCGGTGTACCCGAGCGAGCGCAATGATTCGCCGAGGCTTACCTTCGTCGCCACCCGCACCATGGGGATGCCGGTGACCTTGCTCAGGTAAGGCACCGTCCGGCTGGCCCGCGGATTGACTTCCAGTACGAACAGGTCCCCCTCGTAGACGACGAACTGAATGTTCAGGAGTCCCCGGCAGTGCAGGGCGTTGGCCAGATCGGTCGTGGCTTTGACGATCCGGTCCTTGATCGCAGCCGAGAGGCCGCGCGGCGGGTAAACGGCCGTACTGTCGCCGGAATGCACTCCCGCTCTTTCCACGTGTTCCATGATGCCCGGGATGAGCACAGCTTCTCCGTCGGCGATCGCGTCAACCTCGATCTCTTTGCCGGCCAGGTATTTGTCGACCAGGACCGGATGCTTCGGAGTGACTTTCACCGCCGTCTGCATGTACTCCTCCAGGTCCGCGTCCCCGTAGACAATCTCCATCGCCCGCCCGCCCAGCACGTACGACGGCCGGACGACGACCGGGTAGCCGACCGCGGCGGCCACCTGTTTCGCCGCGGCGAGCGACGTAACCGCCCGACCCGCCGGCTTGGCGATGCCCAATCCGGTCAGAAGCTGGTCGAATTTATCCCGGTCTTCCGCGATATCAATGCTCGCCACCGGCGTTCCCAGCAGTGGGACCCCGGCTGCCGCGAGCGGTTCCGCCAGATTGATGGCCGTCTGGCCGCCGAACTGGACGATGACCCCGTCCGGCTGTTCCTTTTCAACGATGTTCAGAACATCCTCCGCCTGCAGCGGTTCGAAATAGAGGCGGTCGGAAGTGTTAAAATCGGTGCTGACCGTTTCCGGATTATTATTGATGATGATGGCCTCAACCCCGCACGCTTTGAGCGCCTCGACGGCATGCACCGAACAGTAGTCGAATTCGATGCCCTGGCCGATGCGAATCGGCCCGGAACCGAGCACGATGACCTTCCGCTTAGCGCTCACCGCCGCTTCGTCCTCCTGCTCGTAGCAGGAATAATAGTACGGCGTTGCGGCCTCGAATTCGGCCGCGCAGGTATCCACCATCTTGTACACGGGAGATATACCTTCCTGTCGGCGCCGGGCCCGGACCGTGGCTTCATCCTGCTTCAGCAGGCAGCCGAGCTGGCGGTCGGAAAAACCGCACTGCTTGGCCTGACGCAGGATTTCCGTCGGCAATTCCTTCCCGGCACAGGCACTGACCGCCTGTTCGAAAGCGACGATCCGGTCGACTTTGTGCAGGAAAAACAGATCGATGCCGGTGGCGGTATTAATGTCCGCCGGTGTTATTCCGCGCCGCAGCGCCTCGGCGATGAGGAAGAGGCGCCGGTCGTCCGGGGTCCGGAGACGCTCCCGGACGGCAGCGTCGGATAAAGCCGCGAACTCATCCGTCCGCAGCCCGGCGTCCCCGGTCTCGAGTGAACGGACCGCCTTCAGCAGCGAGCCCTCAAAATTCCGGTCGATGGCCATCACTTCTCCGGTCGACTTCATCTGGGTAGTCAGGGTGCGATCGGCCGCGGCAAACTTGTCGAACGGCCAGCGGGGAATTTTCGTCACTACATAGTCGAGGGCCGGTTCAAAACAGGCATAAGTTTGTCCCGTCACCGGGTTGATAATTTCGTCCAGGCTGCAGCCGATGGCAATTTTGCTCGCCACTTTGGCGATCGGATAGCCGGTCGCCTTCGACGCCAGCGCGCTCGAGCGGCTGACCCGCGGATTGACCTCGATGACGTAGTACTGCCGGCTCTTGGGGTCGAGCGCGAACTGAACATTGCAGCCGCCTTCGATGCCGAGGGCCCGGATGATTTTCAGCGCGGCCGAGCGGAGCATCTGATACTCCCGGTCGGACAGCGTCTGGCTTGGCGCCACGACGATGCTGTCGCCGGTATGGATGCCGATGGGATCGAAGTTTTCCATATTGCAGACGGTGATACAGTTATCCTTGCCGTCCCGCATCACTTCGTATTCGATTTCCTTCCAGCCTTCGACGCTCCGCTCCACGAGCACCTGGCCGATCATGCTCATCTTGAGACCCCGGGTAACGATATCCCGCAGTTCCGCCTGATTGCGGACGATACCGCCGCCCGTCCCGCCGAGCGTATAGGCCGGACGGATGATCACCGGGTAACCGACGGTGCAAACGAAGTCTTCCGCCGCCGCGAGCGATTCGACCACGCGGCTTTCCGGCACCGGCTCGCCGATGGTTTCCATCAGCGCCTTGAAACTCTCCCGGTCCTCCGCCTGCTTGATCGCCGCGAGCGGGGTCCCGAGCAGCGCCACGTTCATTTCGGCCAGCACCCCGGCCTCGGCCAGCTCCACCGCCAGGTTCAGTCCGACCTGACCGCCCAGGGTCGGCAGCAGGCCGTCCGGCTGTTCCTTCCGGATGATGGCCGCCACCGCCTTGACGGTCAGCGGCTCGATATACGTGCGGTCCGCCAGATCGGTGTCGGTCATAATCGTCGCCGGATTGCTGTTGACGAGGACGACCTGCAGGCCTTCTTCCCGCAGGGAACGGCACGCCTGTGAGCCGGCGTAGTCAAATTCGGCAGCCTGCCCGATGACGATTGGGCCGGAGCCGATTACCATTACTTTGCGCAGTTCCTGCTGACGCGGCATAATCATCCTCCTCGCTTATCCGGATTTCCCCGTTTTCCCGCCAGATATTCCAAAAAACGTTCGAACAAATAACCGTTATCCTGCGGACCCGGCGACGCCTCGGGATGATACTGGATGGAAAACGCCGGCAGGCTGCGATGGCGCAGGCCTTCCACCGTTCCGTCGTTCAGATTGACATGGGTCAGGACGGTCGTCGCCGGGTCGAGAGATTCCTTCTGTACCGCGTAGCCGTGATTCTGGGAAGTGATATGCACCCGGCCGGTTTCCAGGTCTTTGACCGGATGGTTGGCTCCGCGGTGCCCGAACTTGAGTTTATAGGTGTCGCCGCCCAAGGCGCGGCCGAGGATCTGATGTCCGAGGCAGATGCCGAAAACGGGCAGCTTCCCCAGCAGGGCCCGCGTCATCTCGACGGTATAAGGCAAATCTTTCGGATCACCCGGACCGTTTGAGAGAACGACCCCGTCCGGCCGGAGCGCCAGAACTTCCGCCGCCGTAGTCCGGGCCGGCAGCACGGTAACCCGGCAGTCGAAGTCCCGCAGGCGGCGGATGATGTTTTGCTTCACACCGTAGTCGAGGAGTGCCACGTGATAGCCGGGGCCGTCCACCGTGTACGCCGTCCGGGTGGATACCGCCTCCACCAGACATTCCGTGCCGAGGTCGATGCCGTCCCGAAGGATTTCCGCCCGGGCCGCCGCGACTTCGGCGGCACCCGCCAAAATGACACCCTTCATCGTCCCGCGCGTCCGCAAGTGCCGCGTCAAGGCCCGGGTGTCCACCCCGGCCAGGCCGCAGATACCCTCCTCCGCCAAGTAAGCATCCAGAGACTGCTCGGCCTGCCAGTTGCTGAATTCCCGGCAGTGCTCCCGGACGACGAGAGCGCGGACCTGGATATGATCCGATTCGCAGGCCTCCTTGTTCACCCCGTAATTGCCGATCAGCGGATAAGTCAGCACCAGAATCTGACCGGCGTAAGACGGATCGGTCAGCGCCTCCTGGTAACCGGTCATGCCGGTATTGAACACTACCTCGCCCCGGCTGTCTTGCCGGGCGCCGAAAATTTCTCCCGGAAAAATTGTTCCGTCTTCCAAAATTAGTGCTCCCTGCACGCCAGTACCCCCTTCTCGGACTCGCCGTTATTGCCCGACGATCCTTCTGTCCCGCATCACGACGGTGCCGCTCACCATTGTCAAGACCGGCATTCCCCGCAGTTCCCTGCCCGCAAACGGTGTGTTGCGGCCTCGCGAGGCAAAGTCGGCCGGGTTGACAACCTCGGCGGCGGCCGGGTCGATGACCGTGATATCGGCCGCCGCCCCCGGCTGTAAGCTGCCGCCCGGTATTCCAAGGATACGGGCCGGCGCTACTGTCATTTTGCCAATCGCCTCGTTCAAGGTGAGGACGCCGGTTTCCACCAGCTCCGTGATTACCAGCGGCACTGCCGTTTCCAACCCGCTGATGCCGGATGGCGCCAGGACGAACTCCGCTTCTTTCTCATCCGCCGCGTGCGGCGCGTGGTCGGTGGCAATCGCGTCGATCGTGCCGTCCCGCAGTCCTGCCCGCACCGCCGCCACGTCCGCCGCCGTCCGCAGCGGCGGATTGACCTTGGCATTCGTATTATAACCGTCGACCGCAGCTTCCGTCAGGGTGAAATGGTGCGGCGCGGCTTCGGCCGTGACCTTAACTCCCTTCGCTTTCGCCTGCCGGACTATTTCGACCGCTCCCGCCGTACTGACGTGGGCGATATGCACATGACCGCCGGTCATCCCGGCCAGGATGCAGTCCCGGGCCACCATCACTTCCTCCGCCGCCGCCGGCATTCCCCGCAGCCCCAGCACGGTCGCGATGTAACCGCGGTTAATCCCGATCTCACCGACCAGAGATTTTTCCTCGCAGTGCTGGATAACCGGAACGGCAAACATCGCCGCATACTCCAGGGCACAGCGCATGACTTCCGCGTTCAGCACGGGCATGCCGTCGTCGGAGAAGGCCACGGCTCCCGCCTGACGCATCCCGGCCAGTTCGGCCAGTTCCTGCCCCTGCGAGCCCTTCGTTATCGCCCCGATCGGATAAACTCTGACGATTCCGGTCTGCGCGGCCCGGTCGCGCACGGCGGCAATCAGGATGCCGCTATCCAGCACCGGGTTCGTGTTCGGCATACAGGCTACGGCCGTAAACCCGCCCCGCGCCGCCGCCCGGGTGCCGGAGCGGATATCTTCCTTGTACTCATAGCCGGGTTCCCGCAGGTGGACATGCATATCAATCAGACCCGGCACCACGACCTTGCCGGCGACATCGATAATCTCGGCGTCCGCCCGGCTGAGATCCGGCCCGACTGCGGCTACCCGGTCATCGTGTACCCAAATATCGCCGACTATATCCAAATTCCGGCCCGGATCGATAACCCGCCCGCCCCGTAAAATGATATCCACTATTCCCCGCCTCCCAGTAACAGTTTCAGCAGCGCCATCCGCACCGCCACCCCGTTGGTAACCTGTTCATTGATCGCCGCCTGCTTCCCGTCGGCAACCGCGGCGGCGATTTCGATGCCCCGGTTCATCGGCCCCGGATGCAGGACCAGGGCATCCGGTTTCGCTAAGGCCAGGCGTGCTTCGTCAATCCCGTACAAGGCCGTGTACTCGGCGAGCGTCGGAATCAGTCCCTTCTGCTGCCGTTCCAACTGCAGCCGCAGGACGTTGACGACGTCGGCACCGTCCAGGGCCGTGTCGACGTCGGTACAGCAGTGCACTCCGGTCTTGGCTATGTCTGGAGGCAGCAGCGTCGCCGGGCCGGCCACCGTGACTTCCGCCCCCAGCTTGGTCAGACCCCAGATGTTTGAGCGCGCCACCCGGCTGTGGGTGATGTCGCCGACGATGGCCACCCGCAGGCCGGCCAGTCGGCCTTTTTTCTCCCGAATCGTAAACAGATCGAGCAGCCCCTGGGTGGGGTGCTCGTGCATCCCGTCGCCGGCATTGATGACCGTACATTCGAGTAGCCGCGCGAGATAGGCCGCGCTGCCGGACAAGGGGTGGCGCATGGCCACGGCGTCAGTGCCCATCGCCGCGAGCGTCCGGGCCGTATCTTTCAGAGTTTCACCTTTCTGGACGCTGCTTGCCGCCACCGTGATATTGACAACATCCGCCCCGAGATACTTGCCGGCCAGTTCAAAGGAAGTCCGCGTCCGGGTACTCGGCTCGTAAAAGAGCGTCACCAGCACCCGGCCCTTCAGCTCCGCCGTTTTTTTCTCGCCCCGCCGCAGCCGCTCTTTCATTGCCACCGCCACAGCCAGGACAGTCTCGATATCCCGCTCTCCCATCTCCTGCAGACCGAGGACATGCTTGCTTGCCAGCCGCATCCTTTCACCTCCCGTAAGGCTGTAAAAAAACTCCCGCCGGTTTGACCGGGCGGGAGACGATGCCGGATTACCCGTTCCATCGCCCTTGCCAGTCGCACCGAACTGATTTAAAGGGTCTGTCGGGTCTATCTTAACCATCCGTTTCCTCTTCAATTAGAACGCAGTCCTCGCCGTCAACCTCCTCCAGCCGGGTGCTGATTATCTCCCGGTGGGAGGTCGGGACATTCTTCCCGACATAATCGGCCCGGATGGGAAGCTCCCGGTGGCCCCGGTCAACGAGTACGGCGAGTTGGATGGAGGCGGGCCGTCCCCGGTCGATAATGGCATCCAGGGCTGCCCGCACGGTCCGGCCGGTATACAAAACATCGTCGACCAGGACGACCTTCTTCCCGTCCACCGGAAAACCGATATCGGTTCCGCCGGCCGCCTCCGGCGGCCGGCGGATTTTCAAATCGTCCCGGTATTCGGTGATGTCGAGGATCCCGAACGGGACGTCCTGCCCTTCAATTTCCTTGATTTTCTCCACCAGGCGCCGGCCCAGATAAACGCCGCGGCTGCGCACGCCGATGACTACCAGATCGCCGACGCCCCGGTTCCGCTCGCTGATTTCGTGGGCAACCCGGGTAAGCGCCCGCCGTACCCCATCCTTGTCCATAATTACCGCTTTTTTCTGCCGGGCCATCAGGTACCCCTCCCACCAAAAAACTTCTTGCCGCCGACAAGAAGTTTAATTACCCCGTCTTCCCTTGCCAGCCTCACAGGACCGCCTTAAAGGAGTATTCATATTAGACAAATCATACCAGAGTAGTTTTCGGTTGTCAAGGGAGGAAAACAAATTATCGGTCACTTTCCCGCAACGCCGCCAGGACCGCCGCCATGTCCGCCGGGAGCGGCGCGGTGAACTCCATGGTTTCGCCGGTGCGGGGATGAGTCAGGCCGAGAGTGTGCGCGTGGAGCGCCTGGCCTTCCAGGCGAAACGGTTGCCGCCGGCTCCCGTACACCGGATCACCGACGACCGGGTGGCCAATGTAGGAAAAATGAACCCGGATCTGATGCGTACGACCGGTTTCCAACTGCGCCTCCACGAGGGTATATTGGCCGAAACGCTCGATTACCCGGAAACGGGTCACCGCCCGCCGCCCGCGCTCCGCCACCGCCATCTTCTTCCGGTCGGCCGGCGAACGCCCGATGGGGGCATCGATCAAGCCGGTGTTTTCCCGGATGTTACCGTACACCAGGGCGAAGTACAGCCGCCGGACCGCCCGCTTTTTTATCTGGTCCGTCAGGCTGGCGTGCGCCAGATCGTTCTTCGCTACCACCAGCAAGCCGGTGGTGTCCTTGTCGAGGCGGTGGACAATGCCCGGCCGCAGTGTGTTGTTGATGCCGGTCAGGTCACCGCAGTGCCGCAGCAGCGCGTTCACCAGAGTTCCGGTGTAGTTGCCGACCGCCGGATGGACAACCATCCCCCGCGGCTTGTCGATCACGATAATATCTTTATCCTCATACACGACGGCAAGGGGGATGTCTTCCGCGACCAGTTCGAGCGGCTGCGGATCGGGAATGGTCAATTCCACCGCATCGTCGGTTTTGACCTTGTAACTCGCCTTGGCCGGAGCGCAGTTGACAGTCACCAGCCCTGCCGCCAGCAGCTTCTGTGCCTGCGAACGCGAAACGCTTGCCACTGCCCCGGCGATGAAAGCATCCAGACGCTGCCCGTCTTCTGCCGCGGCTACCAGCAGCTCTATTTCTTCCGCCATTCCTCTACCTCCGTCAAACCGATTCGCCGTCCGATTTGTCCAGATAAAACAGACTGTACGCGAACAGCATCACTCCGATTACCAAGGCTGAATCGGCCAGGTTAAACACCGGCCAGATGCGAAAGTCGAGGAAGTCGACCACCGTCCCGGTGACGATCCGGTCGTACAAATTACCGGCGGCTCCCCCGAGCAGCAAACCGAGCGCGAGAATAAGCCGGCGGCTGCCGCCGGCCAGTTGCTTGGAATAAAAGGTTAGTGCCGCAACTACCAGGACGGTGATACCGATAAACAGCGGCGTTTTGTGCGCGAACAGTCCGAACGCCGCCCCCGGATTCCGCACATATGTGATGTGAAAAACACCTTCGATAACGGGGATGGATTCGTACAGCTCCATCCTTCCCGCGATAAACAGCTTCGTCAGGCGGTCCAGGCCGAAAACCAGCGCGGCGATCAAAAACATCATGCGCTCCGCTCTCCTTATCCGTCAAATCACTGCTGCAGTCCATTTTATCATAACCGGACCGGATTGGAAAGGTTTACGCTGCCGCCGCTACCTGCCGGCCTGCTGCCGGTGGAATTTAGCCTTTACCTTGGCTTGCCGCTCCTCGCTCAATGACTGCAGAGCGAGACGCTTCGGACCGTCGGTCGTTCCCGGCAGCCAATCTTCCGTATCGACCTGATTGATATCAAAGCCCGCCTCTTCCCCGTAATCGGTCAAGTCTTCAAAAGTTACGGCCCCCGGGACATCCTGCGGCGATTCGGCCGTTCCGTACCGGGCCACCGCCTGCCAGGCATCTTCCCCGTCAAAGCCGACGCTGTCGGCGTCATCTAAAAACGTCCGCCCGAACGGCGGAAAAAGAACTGCTTCTTCGATTGGCCGTCGGAACTGGTCGGCTGCATCCGCCGCCGTCTGGCATTCCAGGCAAAGGTCGGCGGACGGAACCGCCTCGAGACGCTCGCGGGGGATCGCCTTCCCGCAGCTGGCGCAGCTGCCGTAAGTGCCTTCCCTGATTCGGTCAAGAGCAGCCTCGACCTTGCTCAGAAGAAGATTCGTATTGTCCAGTAAGGCCAAATCTTTGCTCCGCTCAAACGTCTCCGAGCCAAGGTCGGCGGGGTGGTTATCATAAGCGGAGAACTCGGAGACGGAGTCCCGGACCGAGTTCTCCAGCCCGTATCGGTCGGTCTTGGCCGCCAGCAGCCGCTCCCGTTCTTCGGTCAGCCGCCGGCGGAAATATTCCTGTTCGTACTGTTCCATCGTTTTTCGCCTCCGTCTGTGTCAGTAACTTAGCTACCCAACTGCCCTTGCACAATTTTGACCATTTCGGCGATAAAACCGCCGATTAAGGGCAGGTTAAGCAGGACGATGCGGCGCAGCAGTAGCACCGCGACCGCGGTCAGGATCGTAAAGCCGATGGCCATTCCGAAACCGCGGGCGAGCCCGGCAATCAGGTTCAAGTAAATTACCCGGCGCGGGTTTCCCATATACTCAACATAATCGGTGATACGCATTTTTTCCAGATACAGCGCGAGTTGCTGCATTCGGGTCAGCGCATCGGCGTGCTTTCGCGCCCGGATTTTCCTTTCCATCCCGCCGCCTCCTTGCTCCTCATGCCTAATTTGCCCGAAAAGCACCGGCGGTAAACAAAAATGCGGCTGACGGCCGCATTACGAGTTCAAAGTTAGAAGTTCAAAGTTGAAAGCGGAAAGGCAGGAACTGGGCAGAGGATGAAGGCAGACACGCCCCGCCTGCCAAGCGGAATGAGCGCATCCGCATTTCCCTTGCTGCAAGATTGCCAATTCAGAACTTTCCCTCATGCCGATCATGTTTTTGCCATGACCTTATTGCTAACCCTAACCCTAGTCCTATCAATGATATTACCAACCCATACATAATTAATCCTTGGTATCTTGGCCCATATATTTCCGGCCTGAAAAATATTATTGAAAACAGTGATATACCTAAAACATTTGCACCGTAGAAATACTTGAAATTCTTTTTATTAATACCGATAGATGCGGCTGCCTGCCAGATGATTATCAGCAATGCAAGAGAAGAAAAGTGGCCAAATTTCAACGACTCACCGTTACTGCTCAGAACGAGATACAACAGAGAAGGAAAAACGATATGCGCAAGGTATATCATGTTACCCCTCCTATCATTGCTACTTTATCAATAAGTATAAGACCACTGCCGGTAAAACGATAAGGGCTATGAACATCTGGACATTAATCATCCTTGTGCGTATACTTTCAGAAAGGCTCCGATGGACAATGACCCCTGGTAACATCATAATAAACACTCCGAATAATCCAATGATTATCGCATTCACTTCACACCTTGTAACCCCAAGAAATATCAGATTTGCTACTAGAGTAATCATTATTCCGATTATAACAAGCACCCAGTAATCGTTTCGAGTTTTTATTTTCAAAGTAGCATAGTATAATTCCACCGCACTTACTATCGCTAACCCAGACCAAAAGAAGACAAAAATGAATGCAGGGTGCCGGGGATTTACTGATAGCTGCAAGTTCCCGGTGCTGCTTATGTAATAAGCCACGATGAGAATAAGCAAGTATTGTAAAGGGAAAGCCTTATGGAGTTCATACCGCCTCACACTATCTCCCCCAGACAAAAGCGTCCGCCTGAATACACGGAGAACGCACTCATTATTAACCGTGCATACGGCTACGCTCAGTACAGATATCAGTTTTTATGAGTAGGGCACTGATTAGCTCAGAGTATCTTTCAAATACGGTCTTTCAGTACTTTAACGAAAGCGTCAGCGGCTTTAATTCCACTGATGAGCACGCTCCCCGTTTCATCGCTTATCATTAAAAGGGGAATATCTTTTATTGGTTCATCTTTGTTCCAAATGAGCCCATCTTCCGGATTAGCAGACAATACTTCTCGCACTTCGATGGACTTACACGGCATCTTCGCCTGCACCCGAAAATCAGAATCCATAACGATCAACGAACGGTCGGTCAGCACAAGGTTTATTGCAGTCTCTTTTTGCTTTAGCCCCGGCAGGTTCCCTCCCACGAGGGAGACCCCGTTCTTTTCCGAAAGCACAGGCTCTACCTTCCAGATATTATCAATGGCTGTTGTATGCTCTACCCCATACTTGTCAGGCTGCCGCATAAGATATCCGAGTCCCAGTCCGATGAACGGTATCAGCAGCAAATAGAAAAATACTCCCCCAAAAGCGTCTAGCGCATTTTGCATAACCTCCGGGGAAGAGAGATTGCCCCATCGCCACAAAACAAATGCAAGGACAATGCCTGTAACGTTTGCCAAGTAATACTTATGGAAATTCCGCTTGTTTATCCGAACCGAGGCGGCCGCACCCCAAACGATTAGCAGTAAAGCCAATAAGAGTAAGTGCCCTCCCGGAATGTGACCGACGTCTTGCTGCCAAAAATAATAGAAGATAATGAGAGGAACCAAAAGATGTATGAAATAGAGCATTTAACCACCCCTTAAGAACATTATATCACTATATAGCCAAAGAATGGTAGAAGAGTGACTAATTGAAATTGGTCATTGCTTTACTAGAAGGCGCAGGCATGGTCGGAAAACCATACCTGCGCCTTTTGTGTGTTCTAACTTGATCAATAATAGAAAATCGGATTAGTTAGAGCATACCCTGTGTAAGAATGTCCATCAGGATCAGTGTGAGATACTGTTATCAATGCACGATAGTACCCACTTCCTTGTGCAGAAGGCATCAAAGAATCACCGTAATTTAGTGTAATTGATGTTGATTCTGCAGAACTGGGTGAATAATTTCGGGAGACCAGTCCTCCAACTGTGTTATCATATCTATATAGTCTAACGTTGGTTACATTATTTATTACGTCACCCAGGGGTACATGGCTTACAGTAATATTGATGGTGCTTGAGTTATTTAGGCCGCCCTTGCCCCCCATATATAGAGTAGTTCCTTGACTCAAACTCATATCTGCAAAAGTATGCGTTTTAAAGCCAAACGATACTCGTTTTGCAGCAATAGCATTTTTTATTACCGTTTTACTTGATTTTGGAGGTGTAACGCTCCAGGTACTTTTAACCCATGTCACAGCATCCAGTACATCAGCAGGATCATAGTGGGCATCACTACCACCAATCCCAATTACGAAATTTCCGCTGCTGATGGTGTTAGCAAGCCAATCTCCTTGAAGTAGATACTGATCCCAATAACCAATATTACCTGAACTGTATACTCCACTTTCTCCGAGTTCCGTAGTTTTTATCGTTATATCAGCGAAATCATGTTCATACCAGTAGTAAATCCCATTATTTGGATGTGCTGGCCCAGCCAAGGCACCGTTCGATGCAGCCTGAGACATTTGTCCAACTTCAGTTCTTATCGCATTATCAAAGGCACTATAACCAATAGCAATGCCATGACTATCAACTGAAGTCGTAAGTTCATAACTATCATCTGCAACAATTGCAACATCGCTTGAGTTGCTTATATCATTTGCTCTTTGTGTGTATTCTGTGGAAGTAACCATGTCATTATGGTCATTGAAGACAATTCCCTTAAACCCAGCCGCAGTAGCAGTTTGCATCCATGTCCTTACACTAATAGTGGGTGCTCCATCGCTGTATTTTGTGTGAACATGGGGAGCAATCTTGCTCCAGCCCGATGGGACAGCTAATATACTATCTCCTGAAGTATCGGAACTTTCCACTGTAGCATCTTTGATATTTGGTCTCGGGGCATAATAACCGACACCTTTATCTTCTACTGCGACATCTTTGCCATCCACATTGAATCTGGCTATGGCCTTAAGCCGAAACACTTGGTCAGGTCTGATTTCATTTAGAATCTCGGATAAATTGACTTCCTCGATACACATAAATAACTTATTGCCATTTACCTTGAAAAACTGTGCCCGAGTATTTTTATCAACCACTTCATCAATATTTGGATGAATCATTGTTTTGCAATCTTGCGAACTTAAGTTAGTACTAAGCTGCGTTAGTTCTTTACCTACTTGGATTTTTCTGAACGGTTCATCAGAACCTTCTCGAAAGATCGAAATTTCATCTAGTGTAATTCGTTTACCTGATAGATTCCCTGCAAACAGTGTAAGCATTGCTGAATTCGCAGGTTCTTCGACATAGCGCTGCAAACTTACCCCAAAATATACGTCGTCTGTCGATGCCATCACATTTGAGTAAATCGTTAACAAGCTTAAAATAGTTACCAGGCACACTATTAATTTAATCTGAGCTTTCATCTGATACCCTCCTTAATTTATTCTGGAATATGAAGAGATACCAAAACCGTATTTTTGACTTTTCCCTCCCCTCGGCTGTCCCTTTACAGCAGCCGAGGATAGGCTTATAATGAAAGCAAGCCTAATCCTTTGCTGCTGCAAAGGGAGGTGCTGCCCCGGCAGATGTGTGGTTCGTGGCCGTCAATCTGCCGGGGTTAATATTGTTTCTAAGCATAAGACGTGATTACCAGCAAAAATGTTTCACTTATGGATAAATTTCCTTTCGACATATTTCGCACAAAAATACGACCGCATCAGATGATAAAGCACACGGTCGAATTTCTTTACTGCAGCCCGGCGATCATAGTTAAATACGTTAGACCCGTGGCTTTGTGCCCCCTCCTTTCGGAGAGTTTACCAAACTCTATGCGATTTAAGTCACGTAACATCTTCACTGTCATTATAGCATACAGGAATTAATTGCCATGTCGAAGCCTGTCAGATAATCCTCGGAAGAGGGTATCCCGGCAAATAAGTAACTTATGTTAGCAAACATTTGACTCCCTAAGCGTTCGAGAAAGCTCAAAGAACGACAAAGATAGTAAAATATTCAAATATTTTCAAGAACTTTTCGACATTAGGTTATTGGTATGAAAGAATACAGGCAATACATAGATGAGGGAACGCGGCAATGCGTTCCCTCATCTAGTTGGGGCATATGTGTTATCATCATGAGTGCGGCTCCGCTATGATTGAAAGCAATAAAAGCTAACCTACGGTTATACAGAGAACCTACTCCCGCCGCGCCTCCCGTACGGCCGCCGCCGCCAGGATTCCGGTCGGATCGAGGACCGGCACCGACAGGTCGCCGTCGCGCAGGATGAGCGGTATCTCCGTGCAGCCGCAGACGACGGCCTCGGCGCCTGCCTCAATCAAGCCTCCGGCCGCCCGCCGCATAATTTCGGCCGGCATGGCCAAATGTCCGGCCTTGATGCCGTCGCGGCCGTAAATTGCCGCCATCACTTCCTCTTGTACCGGTTCCGGCGGGGTCAACACATTAAAACCCGCCGCCCCCATTTCGTCGTGATAAAGCCGGGTTTTGATCGTCCCGGTTGTCGCCAGCAGGCCGACCGACCGGACGGCCGGATGCTCCTGCCGGATGTATCCGGCCGTTTCCCGGACGATATGCAGCACCGGTACCGGCACCGCCGCCGTAATCCGGTCGAAATAGTAGTGGGCTGTGTTGCAGGGGATAACTATGAGTTCCGCCCCCGCCCGGACGAGATTCCGCGCCGTCTCGGTCATGGCCGGAACCGGGTCCGCGCCGCCGGCCAGGATGGCCTGCGTCCGGTCGGGTATTTGCGGATTGTTGTCGACGATAATCCGCAGGTGGTCCTGATCCCTTGCCGCCGGCGTCGCCCGGATGATTTTCATAAACAGGTCGGCCGTCGCCTCCGGACCCATGCCGCCCAGGATACCAATGATTTTTGCCATCGTTGTTTCCCCCTATCGCCGCAATTCATTGCCGATAGCTCTGAAACTTCGTTGTCCTTTCCTGCGTCACCATTACAACCGCCAGCCTTGCTAAACCTCAATTCCGCAGACGCGGCACGAACTAAAAGATGAAAATTCAGTTTTTGGGTAAAGATACGGAACCCGAGATTGCTACGTCGCCGAAAACGGCTCCTCGCAATGACACAAGTTTGGCTACGCAAGCAAAAAAGAACAATCGGAAGTAGTGGCTGCAACGGCACAGGAAATTCTACGCAAGCCTCAAGCAGACTTCACTAAGCATCACACCTTCCCTAATGCATAGCCTATCATCGCAAGCAATATTAACATTCTGCCCTTATCTAGCCACCCGCCTCTTTCAGTTTATCACCGAAATAAATCCTTTTCCAGTAAAAGAGTGAAAACCGGCCCTCCGAATGAAGGAGGGCCGGTTGATTATATCGCAAGCTTCCGCTATTCCCGGACAGCCGCGAGGCAGCGCGGGCACAGGGTCGGGTGCTCGGCGTCCTTGCCGATTTCCTCATTGTAATTCCAGCACCGCTCGCACTTCGTTCCGGCGGCCGGCCGGACCAGGACCTTCATCCCGGGCAGCCCTTCCTGGGCGATAGCCTCGGCCGGCGCTTCGCTGCCGGGAGCATGGACGTTTACCTGGGAAACGATGAAGACGGTCGGCAGATCCGGCTCGTACGACCGCAGGAACTCATGCCACTCGGCGTCCGGATACAGCTCCACCTTGGCCTCCAGGGACTGTCCGATTACTTTCTCCTGCCGGGCGGTCTCCAGGCCTTTGGCGACGACTTCCCGCACGGCCAGAAGCTTCTCCCACCGGTCCGCCAGTTCCGCATCCTCGTACTGTTCGTCAACCGCGGGCCAACCGGCCAGCTGCACCGTCTCCGGCTTGCCGGAATATTCCGGCAGATAACGCCAGATTTCCTCGGCCGTGAAGGTCAGAATCGGCGCAATCAGACGGACCAAATCGTTCAGGACGATGTACATGACCGTCTGCGCCGCCCGCCGCGGCTGACCGGCCGGCGTGGAAGTGTATAGACGGTCTTTGAGGATATCGAGGTACAGCGCACTCATGTCGATGGTGCAGAAATTGTGGACAGCGTGGTATACGATATGATAATCGTAACTCCGGTAGGCGTCGGTCACCCGCCGCACCAACTTGGCCGTCCGGCCGAGCGCCCAGCGGTCGATTTCCGACATCGCGGCGTAAGGCACGGCGTCCCGCTCCGGGTCAAAATCGGCCAGGTTTCCGAGGATAAACCGGCAGGTATTCCTGATTTTCCGGTAAACTTCCGACATTTGCTTCATGATGTCCCGCGAGGCGCCGATATCGGCTTTGAAGTCCGCCGAGGCGACCCACAGACGCAAAACATCGGCCCCGAATTCCTTGATTACTTCCTGCGGATAGATGACATTGCCGAGCGACTTGGACATCTTGCGGCCTTCCCCGTCCACGACGAAGCCGTGGGTCAGGACCGCCCGGTACGGCGCCTTGCCGCGCACGGCGACCGAGGTCAACAGCGATGACTGGAACCAGCCCCGGTGCTGGTCGCTCCCCTCCAGATACAGATCGGCCGGCCACTCGAGGTCGTCCCGCGTCTCCAGGACAGCCATATGCGATGAACCGGAATCGAACCAGACGTCCATAATATCCGTTTCTTTGCGGAAGTCGCCCGCACCGCAGTCCGGGCATTGCGTCCCCGGCGGCAGAATCTCCGCCGCCTCCCGGCTGAACCAGGCATCCGAGCCTTCCTTGGCAAACAAATCCCGGACGGCGGCGATCGAAGCGTCGGTAATGAGTTCCTTGCCGCAGGCCCGGCAGTAAAACACCGGGATCGGCACGCCCCAGACCCGCTGACGTGAGATGCACCAGTCGAGTCGGTCGGCCACCATGTTGCGAATCCTCTCTTCCCCCCAGGTCGGAATCCAGTCGACGTTCTCAATCGCGGCCAGCGCTTCCGGCCGGAATCCTTCCACCGATGCGAACCACTGCTCCGTCGCCCGGTAGATGACCGGCTGTTTGCAGCGCCAGCAGTGCGGGTAAGAGTGCTTGATGAATTTCATTTTAACCAGGGCGCCCCGCTCCTGCAATTCCTCGACAATCGCCTTATTGGCGTCGCCGCAAAACAGGCCGGCGAATTTGCCGCCCTCGGCCGTAAAGCGGCCCCGGCTGTCCAGCGGCTGGATGATCGGCAGGTTATACCGAACCCCGACCTCATAATCCTCCAGCCCATGTCCCGGTGCCGTATGAACGCAGCCGGTGCCCTGGTCAAGCAGGACATGGTCCCCCAGGATGATGAGCGATTCCCGCTCGATAAAGGGATGCTGGCACCGCATCCGCTCCAGTTCACGCCCCTTGACGGTTTTCAGGATGGAATACTCAATGATTCCAACCTCCGCCATAACGGTATCGACAAGTTTTTCGGCCAGAACGAGGACGGCTCCCGGCACCCGGACAAACGCGTAATCGTATTCTCCGCCCAGAGCGATTGCCACGTTCGCCGGCAACGTCCACGGGGTGGTCGTCCAAATGAGGACGTCAACCGGCTCATTGCTGCCCAGCAGCTTCCCGCTGTCGAGCAGTCGGAATTTGACATAGATGGAAGGCGACTTATGCTCGGCGTACTCCACCTCCGCCTCGGCCAGTGCCGTCTCGCAGTCGGCGCACCAATAGACCGGTTTAAGCCCTTTATAAATGTAACCCTTTTTCGCCATGGCGCCAAAGACCTCGATTTGTTTTGCCTCGAACTGCGGCGCCAGGGTCATATACGGATGCTCCCAATCACCCCGCACCCCCAGCCGTTTGAACTCTTCCCGCTGGATGTCACGGTAACGCAGTGCGTAATCCCGGCAGTGCTGCCGGAAGTTGACCGCGCCCATTTCATGGGGGTTGGCCCCGGTGTTCTTGATCACCGCCGTCTCGATCGGCAGACCGTGCGTATCCCAGCCGGGGACGTAGGGGGTGTGATAGCCCTGCATCGACATAAACTTATTGACGATGTCTTTCAGAGTTTTATTAAGTGCCGTCCCCAAATGGATATTGCCGTTCGCGTAAGGCGGCCCATCGTGCAGAATGAATTTCGGCCGGTCGGCCGCCGCCGCGTTGACGCAGTCGTTGACTTTGATCTCGTCCCAGAATTTCAGGATCTCCGGCTCCCGTTCGGGCAGATTGGCCCGCATGGGGAAGTCGGTCCGGGGCAGATTGAGCGTTTTGCTGTAATCCATATGAACACCTCCGGTATATTAAATAAATAACCCCCCAGTCCCACTAGGGACGGGAGGTCATAATCCCGCGGTACCACCCTACTAACCCGGTTTTGACCGATCGGAAACGGACGGTCGGTCGGGTTACTCGAGCCGGATAACGGCGGTGCCGGCACGGCTTAATCTCGCGCGGATTTCAGCCTGCAACTCGGGGGTGATGTACAATGCGCGGTCCTTACCGGGTTCGCACCGTCGGGAACTTCCCGTCCCGGCTCACTGCCAAGCCACCGCTCATCGCGTTCCCCTTCATGGTTTTTGCATTTATCACTATTATATTATTATATATTATTACCGCAATTCCAGTCAAGGCGACAATAATAACGCCTGCCACAGTTAGGTTCCGTCCGGTCCCGCCCCGAAGCAGCCGAGCTTTTTTTCCAACTCTGCTTTGGTAATGCCGGAAACCCGGACGATCTTGTTCCGGCTCTGCAGACCGGCAATAATCTCCACCCGCGAGCGCGGGACGCCGAGCCAATCTGCCAATACGGCCTGACAAAGCTTATTCGCCGCCCCTTCCACTGGCGGCGCGGTTAAACGCAACCGGAGAGCACCAGCGTGCTCTCCGACAATTTCATTTTTCGCCGCCCGGGGCTGGACCCGGATCGGAAAAGTCAACCCGCCCGATCCTTCCGACAGCTGCACCACCGCTGTCACCACCTATGCCCGAGTAATTGCCGTTTTCACTTTGACCCCGTTCAGACTTCCCAGCCGACCGGTCAGAGCGCCGATTTCGTCGGTATTGCCGTCAACGATGAGGGCAATTACCGACACGCCTCGCTGCCGGTACGGCACTCCCATCCGGCCGACAATCACTGCTCCGTGGGCGCTGAGAATCTCATTCACGGCCTGGGCAACATTTTCCCGTTCTTCGATTACGATCCCGACGACGCCGATCCGTCGTTCCATGCCGCTCATTTCCTCCACCGGGGTTAATTAAAATCTCGCCGGAACCGGCGGCGCTTCGTCCGCAGTACCGAGCAATTCCAACTGTGCCTGCAGCAGCGTCCGCAGGCGCGTCTTCACAACCTGCGTCTGGCGGTGGACCTCTTCGTTTTCGTTCACGATCAGGCGTGCCTTCTCATGCGCTTCTTCGACAATCCTGACGGCGTTGGCCTCCGCTTCCCGAATAATCAGATCGGCCTCTTTTTTGCCCGCCGTTTTGACTTCTTCCGCCGTACTCTGGGCCACAATCAGGGTATTGTGCAAAGTCTGTTCCAACTGGCGGTAATTCTCCACCTGCCCGGCCAGCTTTTCGATTTCGTCTTTTAGCTTCACGTTTTCCTTCAGCAAGTTTTCGAATTCCTTGACGACTTCATCCAGAAACTCATCGACTTCATCCTCAACGTAACCGCGGAAACCTTTTCGGAATTCCTTGTTATGAATATCCAGGGGCGTAAGAGCCATAACGTCACCTCCGATGTGTTTGGTCCGGAAAACGCCGCGGTCCAGCCGGGCCGGCTTGATCAGCGCAGACTAAAGAGGAGATTAATCAGGAGATTCCTGATTACCTGCAACAGAAACACCACAATCAGGGGCGAAAAATCGATTCCCATACCGCCGGTCGGCAAGAAATTCCTTACCGGAGCCAGAAGCGGTTCTGTGATCTGATAAACCAGACGGGCGAATTGGTTATAGCCCCGGCTGTAACTGTAAGGTCGAAACCAGGACATCAGTGCTCTCAGTATTATCGCCCAAAACAGCACCTTATAAACCAAATCCACCAAAGAGATGAGAAAATACATCAGTTGCCGGTCCCCCCCGTTCTTTTTTTATTTGTTTTTCCAGAACAGGAGATTTCTTTCGGCAATTTTATCCGCCGCCGACCGCTCATTCATCTGCGCGGTAATCTCATCCCGCATGCTGCCCGTAATTTCGATATTGCTGGGCACGAACAAAAAGATACCGCTGCTGACTTTCTGCATACTTCCCCCCAAGGCGTAAGTTGCGCCGCTCAGGAAATCAACCATCCGCTTGGCGAGTTCTTTCTCAATTGTTTCCACATTAACGATGATTGACTTGTGGTTTTTCAGCTGGTCGACAATACTCTGAACTTCGTCATAAGATAAGGGTTCAATCAGAACGACTTTCCCCTGCATCTGGGTATGCAAATTCACCACGGCTGCCTTCCTCCCCCGCGGAACCAAATTGCCGCCGCCCGGGTTTTCCCCCTCCAGCGGTTCGCCCTCAACCGGTTCGGCATCTTCGAAGCCGATGAAATTCAGAAATCTATCCAGTACGCTCTTTGCCATCACCGCTGCTCCTTTCCGTACGCCTGTCCGACATCATGCGGCAGGATACAAACCTGGCATCTATAACATATTTTACCTTATCCCCCGGAAAAAGTCCAATCAATTGTTCAAAACAAAACGGCAGCGGCCGCCATCCTGCCGGTCCGGCCCGCTGCCGCCCGGTGGGAAAAAAACAAGTCGCTGCGGCAGGAGGTACATGCCTCACCGATTACGACATTCGCTGCCGCCAGGCCGCTGTCGAGCAATTGCCGCCGGTTCGCTTCCCACAAATCGAGCTGCCATTGCCCCGGTCCGGCCGGCCGGACCAGTTCTTCCCAGTAATCAAAACGCTCCCGCAGCGGTTGCACGACCGGAAGATCGACGGTATAACAGCAGGGACCGATGGACGGCCCGATTCCGGCCAGACAGTCCCGGGGATCGGTGCCGAAAACGGCAGCCATCATGCGGAGAGTACGCGCGGCAATACCCGCGACCGTGCCCCGCCAGCCGGCGTGGACGAGCCCGATGACCTTACGCCGCGGGTCCAACAGCAAAACCGGCACGCAATCCGCGGAAAAAACCGCCAGGACGATCCCGGCGGTGCCGGTAATCAAGGCATCGGTAGCGGGTAAAGCAGTGGCTTGGTCGCAAGCTCCCCGGCCCCGTTCCGCCGGCGTAACCACGGCGATATTATCCGTGTGCTCCTGCCGGGCCGCGACCAAATCATCTAAGTCCGCTCCCAATGCCGTACAAAACCGGCGGCGATTGGCGATGACATTGTCCCGGCTGTCGCCGACATGCAAGCCCAGGTTAAGAGAAGAATATTCTGCTTCGCTGACTCCGCCCCGGCGGGTCGAAAAGGCGTGCCGGAGCAGTCCGGTCGCCGCCAAATGGGGAAAAACCAAATAAGGGATTTCCGCTCCCTCGGCAAATTGCATATTACCGCACGTCTGCAATTATTCCACCGCCTATTTGCGCTCCGGTCTTCACCCGAGGAGCTTCTTCAGTTCCTCCATGAAGCGGTTGATATCCTTGAACTGCCGGTAAACCGAAGCGAATCGGACATAAGCGATCTCGTCGACACCGCGCAGTTTTTCCATCACCATCTCGCCGATTTTCTGGCTGTCGACCTCTCGCTCGAAATTATTCCTCAGATCTTTCTCGATTTCGTCGGCCACCTGTTCCAGCTTTGATACCGGAACCGGTCTTTTTTCACACGCTTTGAGCAGACCACTGATAATCTTATTCCGGTTGAAGACTTCCCGCCGGCCGTCCTTCTTGACGACGACAAGCGGAATTTCTTCGATTTTTTCGTAAGTCGTAAACCGCCGGCCGCAACCAATGCATTCCCGCCGCCGTCGGATGGCGTTGCCGTCATCTGTCGGCCGGGAATCGAGCACTTTACTCTCGGCAAAATCACAGTATGGGCATCTCATCCGTCTTCCCTCCGTTGCTTAGCCGGTCTTGTCCCTGGCTGCATTGTTATCCATATTATATACTACATCCGGAAAAAAGTACAAAAAAAGCCGCCGTTTTCCTGCGCAAACGGATGACGGCGCATGACATCCTTATGCAGCCTGCGGCAATCTTCCGGCCGGATCTGCCGCAGCCGTTCATGGAAGCAGCGGTCTTTGGTTTCTACTTTCTCCTTCTAACTCCAACTCACCGGACGCCGCGCCGGTAAGCGTTACCGTCGGGGACTCCTTCCACTTCGACCAGAATCGTATCTACCCCGATCCGCTTGATTTGATCCCACGGGATAACGAACTCGTCATTTTTCCCAAACAGCCCCAACAGCCGGCCGCCACCGGGAACGACCACCGCTGTAATCCTGCCTGCATCCAGATCGATCTCGACGTCATCGACCACACCCAGACGTTTTCCGTCCAGGATATTCACCACTTCACGCGTCCGCAAATCGGATGTCCGCAGCATCGTCATCCACCTCCCGCCTTTCTATATTATATGCCCCGGCGGACGGTTATGCCAAAAAATTAACGCCTCCGGCTCCCGGCCGAAGGCGTTGTCTTTCATTCCGTAACCGGCTTTTCGCCGACAATCCCAACCGGCCCCGCAACATCGACACCGGCCAGTTTCTCCTGCCACTGCTGCCAGCCGTCAACCGACTTCTGCCAGATTTCGACCAGCTTGAAACGAACTTCGATTTCCGTAGGATCCGGCTCGGCCAGCAAAACAGCGGGTGCAGCCGCCTCACCCGCGCCTGCGGCTGCTTCGGCGGTACCGTCCAGGAAGCAAAGCGGCGGAAATAGGACGCACCACCAGTTCCGCCCCTTACCCGCACCAAGCGTAACGCGCAGTGCCTCGTAATTGCCGGCCGGCAACACCAGTGCGCCGTAAACACGGGTCGGAAACGCAAACCGGCCGAGGCTTGCCTGAACGGGATAATCAGCCATATATTGCCGCATCACCTGCCGGGCGATATCCTCCAGCCGGCCGAGGTTTTCCCGAACTAAACGGCGCGCGGTATCAACGTCCGCCGCCTGCCGGAACAGCGGGGTCATTTCCGCCAGGATAGCGTCCCGTACGGCTAGCTTGAGCGCCTGGTCGGCTTCCGTATCGCTGTTGGCGATAACATGCAGCCGGATGATGTTTTCCGGCTCCGGCGCCCCTTCCCGGATTGACAGCCGGGAACTGAAACACAAGCCGCTGACAATTCCCGCCGCTATCAGCACCAAGACGGCCGGAACGATACGCTGTAACCTCACCTTTATCCCCCGTTTCAAATATGCTTGCGCATATGGCTCAAGGCCGCCTTCTCCAGCCGCGACACCTGGGCCTGCGATATTCCGATTTCATCTGCCACTTCCATCTGTGTCTTGCCCTCGAAAAAGCGCAGAGTAAGGATGTGTTTTTCCCGGTCACTCAGGCGCCGGAGCGCCTCCCGGATGGCGATTCCCTCCAGCCAGCTCCCATCCTGGTTTTTTTCGTCGCTGATCTGATCCATGACAAAAATCGGGTCCCCACCGTCGTGATAGATGGGCTCAAACAAAGACACCGGTTCCTGGATGGCATCCAGAGCATAAACGATCTCTTCTGCGGGGATCTTTAACTCTTCCGCAATTTCGTTGATCGACGGCTCCCGCGAATGCCGGTTGACCAGCCCGTCCCGCACCTGGAGAGCTTTATAGGCCACGTCCCGCAGCGAACGGCTGACGCGAATCGGATTATTGTCCCGCAGGTAGCGCCTGATTTCACCGATAATCATCGGGACGGCATAGGTCGAAAATTTGACGTTCTGACCGAGGTCAAAGTTATCGATGGCTTTCATCAAACCGATGCAACCGACCTGAAACAGGTCGTCGACGTACTCACCGCGGTTATTGAAACGCTGGATGACACTCAGCACCAGGCGGAGGTTGCCGTTGATCAGCTTTTCCCGGGCCGACAGGTCACCGCCCTGCAGAAGAACAAACAATTCACGCATTTTATTGTTCGAGAGAACCGGGAGTTTAGCCGTATTTACACCGCAAATCTCGACTTTGTTGATCATTTTGCTTCCTCCCATGTTTTGCCGCTCGTGCTATTCCTACCCTGGATTATTTCCCCCGCTCAGGCAATTTATACGTGCCCACATTACCATAATTTACTAATTTTAAAGCCCCGCCGGCGGGCGGGGCTTTAGCATCGCGCTATTCCATTCGTTTGATTTCTTTGCGGAGCCGTTTGATGATCTTTTTCTCCAGGCGAGATATGTAAGACTGTGAGATGCCCAAAAAATCGGCGACTTCCTTCTGCGTTCGCTCCACTCCGTCGTGCAGCCCGAAACGCAGTTCCATGATTTTTCGCTCCCGTCCGGACAAGCGCTGCATCGCCGCGTCCAGAAGAGTCTTATCGACCTGCTCCTCAATACTCTTATAGATAATATCGTTGTCCGTGCCGAGAACATCCGACAGCAGCAGCTCATTGCCATCCCAATCGATGTTCAGCGGTTCATCGAAGGATACTTCCGACCGCAGCCGGTTGTTGCGCCGCAAATACATCAGAATTTCATTCTCAATGCAACGGGATGCGTAAGTGGCCAGCTTGATTTTCTTCAGCGGGTCGAAGGTGTTCACCGCCTTGATCAGGCCGATAGTTCCGATGGAAACGAGATCTTCGATCCCGATGCCGGTGTTCTCGAATTTGCGGGCGATATAAACGACCAGACGGAGATTTCGCTCAATCAGAACCGTCCTGACTGCCTTATCTCCCGCTTGCAGCCGGTCCAGCAGAAACATTTCCTCGTCATTACTCAACGGCGGCGGCAAAGATTCGCTGCTGCCGACATAAAATACCGGGTGCCAGACGGCAAACCCTAACGCCTGGCAGACTTTGAGCAGCATGACTTCGACCAGCAATCTGGCCTTCTTCCACAGCGGCAGCAAGCGCGACGCCTCCCTCACGAAATGCACGGTCTAAAGTCGTAAAGTCCAAAGTCTAAAGTCACATGGTACACAGCTTTTACTTCTCCTCGTTATCTCTATACTGCTCCAACGTACTACTACTTCTTCTCCTTGAAGTGCACCGCCGACTTCCATTGCAAATAGGTTTCTCTCGGCAGTAAGCCACTTTTTAAGGTTGTCGGCGGTGAGGGGAAGCCAGAAGGGGAGCCGTTCCCCGACTTTTGACTTTTGACTTTTGACTTGCGCCTTTTGACTATTCCGTTACCGCCCCCGGTAGAATCGCCGGATTTAGCAAAGCGGTGTAAAGCCCCTGGCCGGAAAGTCGATGATTGTAAATGCAGACGATAACTTCCCGCACCACCGCAGCCCGGCCGTGCTCCGTCACTTCCAGACGGTCCGGCCGGAAACCGAGCAGCATCCCCTTCACTCTCCCGATGGTTGAAAACGGGATGATCCGAAAACGGCTCGACCACTCCGAGGCGGTTAAAGCTTGGGAAACCCAATACAGATCTTCTTCGCGGCCAGCCTCAAAGATGCTCCTGATTTCGGATGGCAGGATACTCTTGAGAGCACCATATTCGATGATCGCCACCGGGTGCCCCGAAAGCGGGTCGGATAAATCGTTGCCCGTGTCAAGCAAAGCACTCACCCGGGCCACCTCGTTTCCGAACTGGACAGTCAGCGGCAGATAGAATGCCGTCTGCCATCCCTTCTTCCGAAGGAAATTCCAACTGTACCGGCCGATAAAAACCAAGACGGCGAGAGCGGCGGCCAATGTCCACCATTCCAGGTCCAAGCTCACCAGATGCGTGCTGCCGAGCCATTCCGGCGCGCTGATCCTGGCGAGGAAAAAGACGCCGAGGGTAGTACCGGCCAGGATCAGCGAACTCAGGTAAAGATAGCATACCAGACGGCAAAACTGCATAAAGTTAAACGGATAGAAAGCGATACCGAGCATCACCGCGGAGAAGATTATTTTCCCCGGTAAGCCTAAACACCAAGCCCCTCCCGGCACAAACAACAGACCGAGATAAAGCGTGCCGCCGGCAGCAGCGAGGACCAGCCGCAAAAAGGTTGCCCGCATCTCCGCGAACCGCCCGGTCGCCCAAAGCAGGATAACGTTCACGGTAAAATTGACAGCAAACAGGATATCCGCATAGACAATATACCGCAGCCCAACCTCACCCCAAGTCTGCCCCCGCCGGAGTATTAAAACAGCGGCCGACTCACCGCTGACTGTACTTCCTCCTAAAGAATATGCCAGAGATGGTAAATCCATGAATATTATAACTGTTCCGGCCTGCTTTTTTTGTCATTATGTGCGGCACGGCGATAGCGATTTCTCGTGTTCCGGAAAGGCGACCCCGGCTAGTCTGCCGGACGTAAAAAACACTCCCGTTTTGGGAGTGTTTTTGGTCTCTGACCGGTAGTACCGGCTGGCCGAATTAGCGGCGCCGCAGGAAAGCAGGGATATCCAACTCATCGCTGGTAAAAGGTTTGATATTCAGGTCATCCGAACCGCTTTCCCGGCCCCGAAGTTGATGATCAAAACCGGTGGCGATGACCGTGACTCGCACTTCGTCCTGCATATTTTCGTCGATTACCGCTCCGAAGATGATATTGGCATCCGGATCGGAAGCCTGAGCGATGATTTCCGCCGCCTCATTGACTTCAAACAAGCCAAGGTTGGGGCTGCCGGTAATATTGAGCAGAACGCCTTTGGCCCCCTCAATCGATGTTTCCAGCAGAGGGCTCGAGATAGCCATCTTCGCCGCTTCCGTCGCCCGGTTTTCGCCGGCCGCCGATCCGATACCCATCAGGGCGGAACCGGTTCCAACCATGATGGTCTTGACATCGGCGAAATCAAGGTTGATCAGGCCGGGCACTGCAATCAGGTCGGAGATCCCCTGCACGCCCTGGCGCAACACATCATCCGCAATCCGGAACGCTTCCATGATCGAGGTTTTTTTGTCAACAACCTGCAGCAGACGATCATTTGGAATCGTTATCAGCGTATCTACCTTGCTCCGCAGGTTGGCGATCCCTTTTTCCGCCTGCCCCATTCGCTTGCGGCCCTCAAAAGAGAACGGCTTCGTCACCACTCCGACGGTGAGTGCCCCGAGTTCCTTGGCCACTTCCGCCACGATCGGAGTTGCTCCGGTTCCGGTTCCACCGCCCATTCCGGCGGTAATAAAAACCATATCCGCTCCCTTCAGAGCCTCCTGAAGCTCCGAGCGGCTTTCTTCCGCCGCTTTCTGACCGACTTCGGGGTTTGCCCCGGCGCCGAGCCCTTTGGTCAGCTTATCCCCGATTTGAATTTTATAGCTAGCATTGGACAGAAACAATGCTTGTCCATCCGTATTAATCGCAACAAATTCTACCCCTCTCAAGCCAGCGGAAATCATTCGGTTGACAGCGTTATTGCCGCCGCCGCCAACGCCGATCACTTTAATTTGCGCAAATTGTTCAGCGTCCAAATCAAGTTCCAGCATCCTTCCTGCCTCCTTCTTCCCCTGCTAATAAACACGAAATGCCTAATCAACATAATTTAATTCTGGGCTGGTCTGAAAAATCCTGCCAGCGCTTCCGTCCGGCGGGAAAAAAATCCAGCCGGACGCCAAGCGAGCCGCTAATCGCCGAACCGGTGGTTAGGGTTGTTCCGGACCTGACGGCTTAGGCCCGCCTTCGGTCTTGTGATGGCCAAGCAGCAGCCGCCGGATCATGGCGGAGTTTTGGAACAGCCGTACACCGAAAGCAAACAAGGCGGCGTAATACAGCTCGACCCCCAGCCGGTCCCCGATATAAGTCAGAAAGGCGGCCAAAAAAATGTTGCCAAAGAAGCCGGTAATAAACACCTGGGTATCGAAATAACCTTCCAGGCCGGCTCTCGCCCCGCCGAAAACGGAGTCCATCGCTGCCAACACTGCGACCGACATGTACCGTGCGTAAGACGGAGCAAGATGAATTGGAAAAATAAGTCCGACAGCGATGCCGATAATCAAGCCAAGCAGCGCCAACCACATCGTAAAACCTCCCACTCAATCCAGTCGGGGACGAATGCCCGGAGTTTATTATATCACGCTTCGCACCGGAAAAACATAGCGAATTCCGGCTGATTGACTATTTCTCGCGGATCACCGGCTTGTCCGGTATCCGGAGGTCGATATGCGACACCGCGGTTGCGGTCGCCGTGATGTCGTCGATTATCGGCCGCAGCAGCGCGAGTTTCTGGTCGAGGTCGTCGGAAGCCTGCCCGATCAGAATTTTGATGCCGCTGACGGTATAAAAAGTCAGCTCGCCGCCGGCACCGATGTTGATCTCCGCCAAGTTTTCCGCCCAGTCCCCCAATTTTTCCTGCAGACAGCGCAAAACCGGAGCGATATATTCGGAAGTAAGCCCTTCACCGATTCCGACCGGCTGGATGTCAGCGCCGGTAATAATCGGCAGCCGTTTCCCGGTAATAGAGGCAGTACGGGCCAGAACCGTACCGTTCACATCAATTTCCAAAAAAGCATCCCCGCCCGGCAGGATAGCGACCGCGGGATATTCCTCGATGCTGATGCGCAAAGTATCGGGGAGAATTCGCTTAAACCGGACCGCCTTGATCATCCTGTTTTGACGCAGATTGCTCTCCAGCTGCCGCATATCCAGCTGCCAGACATTCACTCCGTACTGCAGGCCGGTGCTCGCGACAATTTCCTCCCCGCTCAGACGCTCGTTGCCCTCAACCGCGATCTCCCGCAGGCAAAAATAGTCCGAGCGGAGGTAAATAAACCCCGTAACGGCAAATATTGCCAGGAGAAGAGCCAATAAAAAAAGCGGCGGCCTGGCCGGATGTATCTCCCGCTCCCGCCGAAACGGCTTTGCTGCCTTATTAATCATCACGCTGCTCATAATCTCACTCCCTGTATCGATCGGGCCGGCCGGCCGCAGTCAGACCCGCTTGATGTCAGCGCCCAAGGCCTGCAGTTTGGCTTCAAACCGATCATAACCGCGATCAATGTGAAAAATATTTTCGATCCGACTGGTCCCCTCGGCCGCCAGCGCTGCTAACACGAGGGCCGCACCGGCCCGCAGATCGGTCGTCTCAACGACGGCGCCGGTAAGCCGGCTCACGCCCCGGATGATGGCGCTGCGGCTCTGAATCCGGATGTCAGCCCCCATCCGCCGCAGTTCATCCGCCTGCTTAAAGCGATTCTCGAAAATATTTTCGGTAATGACGCTGATACCGTCGCATAAAGTCATCAAAGCCATGGACTGGGCCTGCATATCGGTGGGAAAGCCGGGATAAGGCATCGTCTTGAAGTCTACCGCCCGAATCGGCCGTTCGCCGATGATGCGGACCCGGTCTTTTTCTTCAGTAATCTGCACTCCGGCCTCCCGGAGTTTGGCCATGACCGCTTCCATGTGCTCGGGAATGATATTTTCCAGAATAATATCGCCGCCGGTTATTGCCGCAGCGACCATCAATGTCCCCGCTTCAATCCGATCGGGAATAATACCGTGCTCGACCGCGTGCAACCGCTTGCTCCCCTCGATCCGGATAACATCGGTTCCGGCTCCCTTGATCGACGCGCCCATACTGTTCAAGAAGTTCTGCAGATCGGTTATCTCCGGCTCTTTGGCGGCGTTATGGATTACTGTGACTCCGTTGGCCAGAGCGGCAGCCATCATCAGGTTTTCGGTGGCGCCTACGCTGGGAAAATCCAGATGGATGTCGGCACCGTGCAGTTCTGTCGCCTCCGCGTCAATGTACCCGTGCGCCTCCGAAAAATTGGCTCCCATTGCCCGCAACCCTTTCAGATGCAGATCGATCGGCCGCGGGCCGATGGCACATCCGCCCGGATACGATACGCGAGCCCGGTGAAAACGACCCAGCAAAGCCCCCATCAACACGACGGAGGAACGCATCTCCCGCATCAAATCTTCCGGCACAATAAAGGAATTAACTCCGCTCGTGTCAACCAGGAGCGAGTTGATACCGGTGGCTTTATCCGTTTGAAATTCGGTTGTCGCCCCGATATCTTGCAGAATTTCGGTCATGATATTGACATCCCGCAAAACCGGGACGTCGATGAGCCGGCTTTCACCGCCATTCAAAATCACTGCCGCCAGCATCGGCAGAATTGCGTTTTTCGCTCCGCCGATCCGGACCGAGCCGTGCAAAGGCACGCCTCCGCGGATGACATACTTATCCAAGCTCTACACCTCCGGTGCGCCCAATCACTATCTCGCCTCACCCTAATACCGCTGCGCTCAACATCTCTATTCCTGGGCAGCCGCCCGCCGCAAAGCGGCGGCGAGCGCCTCGGCAACCGTCCAGATATTTCCGGCGCCCAGCGTCAGCACTAAATCACCCGGCCGCACGGTTTTCATCAAATAAGGAACAATCGAATCCAGCTTGGGAAGGAAGGTAAGGTTCTCCTGCCCGGCCGCCCGGGCAGCCTCAACGATGAGTTCTGCGCTGACCCCCTCGATCGGTGACTCACCGGCGCTGTAGATGCTCGTGATAACCAGCACATCCGCCGCTCCGAACGCGGTACCGAATTCTTCCCGGAGAAACTTGGTCCGCGTATAACGATGGGGCTGGAAGATGGCGACAATCCGCTCCGCTGCTTCCAGCTTCGCGGCATTCAAAGTCGCCTTGATTTCCGTCGGGTGATGGGCATAATCGTCAAAGACTCTGATCCCGCCCACTTCCCCCATCAATTGAAAGCGTCGGTGCACACCGCGAAATGAAGCGAGGGCACTGCGGATTTCCGCAAAACTGAGACCGGTCAACCGCCCGACAGCCGCAGCAGCCAGAGCATTTTTGACATTATGTATTCCGGGTACGCTCAATTCCAGGCTGCCAAGCGCTTCTCCCCGGTACAGGACCTCAAACGTGGAACCGAGCGGGCGCCAGCGAATATTCCGGGCGGTGTAATCAGCCGGTCCGTCCAGCCCGTATGTGCAGTAGGGTTTCCGGAGCGTGTCGATAATCCGCCGGACACTGGCGTCATCCCGGCAGAGGACGGCCATCCCGTGCTCCGGGATATGCGAGATGAACTGTTCGAAAGCACCGACGATGTTCTCGACGCTACCGTAGTAATCAAGATGGTCGTTCTCAATATTTGTAACCACCACAATCTGCGGCCCCAGTTTGAGGAACGAGCCGTCGCTTTCATCGGCCTCCGCCACCAGATACTCGCCTTTCCCCAATTTGGCGTTCCCGCCGATGTCGTTCAGCTCTCCCCCGACAACTACCGTAGGATCGCGGCCGTTCTTCTCCAGCAGCAGCGAAATCATCGAAGTCGTAGTCGTCTTTCCGTGCGAACCGGCCACCGCGATACCCCGCTGTAAGCGCATAATAGCCGCCAGCATTTCCGCCCGGTGCAGCAGGCGGACACCGGCCGCCTGGGCCGCCCGAACTTCGGCGTTGGACGCCTGAACGGCGGAAGAGACAACGACCGTATCGGCGCCGGCAATGTTCTCCGCGCTGTGCCCTTCATGAATCCGGACGCCCATGTCCATCAGCCGGCGGGTCACTTCCGTGGAATTCAAATCGGAACCGGAAACCACATACCCGAGTTCGCGCATCACTTTCGCAATTCCGCTCATCCCCGTGCCGCCGATACCGACAAAATGAACATGGTGCATTTCTTCCAGCATCGTCTTTCATCTCCTTCCGACTTCACGACTAAACTATGAACCTTACCACAAACTGGGTCTGCCGACTGCGGGTGTTCACATCAACATTCTATGCACACCGGAAAACAGGTGTGACAATCCCGAATTTGTCCCGCCGCTGTCCCGGGATGCTCCGCCTCCCGACCGGGCGGATTATCCCATCCGGAAGCGCCGGCACCTGCCCGGAACCGGCAGGCGATTTTAGCGGTCCGGACGGCCTTTGCAGCTTGTCCGGTTTGACTGCGCTTATCGCCGGGCTCTTTGCGACCGCAACGTGAGCGCGAGCGAGGCAATCCGGTCCCCGGCATCCGGCCGGCCGAGCCGCTTACTTTGCTCCCGCATCGCCGCGAGGCGTCCGGCATCAGCCAGTAACCCGCCGACGGTATCAAGCAGCGCCGTTCCGTTCAAAGCATCGTCCGTCAGCAGTACTGCCGCACCTTCCTGCTCGAGGTGGCGGGCGTTAAAAAATTGGTGGTTATTCGTAGCATAGGGATATGGGACGAGAACTGCCGGCCGGCCGACCGCAGTCACCTCCGACAAGGTGATGCCGCCGGCCCGGCAGACGACCAAATCGGCCGCGGCATACGCGTCGGCCACATTGTACAGGTAAGGTTTAACAATAATATTCCCGGCCGATTGGATATCTATGCCAATTTCTTGCAAGCGGGCAAGCGTCGCCGCATACTTGTCCCGGCCGGTCACATGAACAATTGAGATGTCCCGGCGACCGTGATAGGCCTGCATGACCGCAACCATGGCCTCGTTCAGCTTCTGGGCCCCGACGCTGCCGCCGACCGCATACACAACTTTGCTCTCCGGGTTGATGCCGAGGTTCCGGCATCCTGTCTCCCGGTCAACCTGGGTTATTTCCCGCCGGATCGGATTACCCGTTACCAGTATCCGGGTCCGGGCGGGGAAATATCGCCGTGAAGCGTCATAGGTGACCGCCACGGCATCAACGAAGCGGCCGAGCAGGCGGTTCGTCACACCGGGAATTACATTCTGTTCCAGGATTAAGGTCGGAAGCCCAAAAAAATGCGCCAGGAAAACGACCGGCCCGCACACATACCCGCCCGTACCGATGACCACATCGGGCCGGAAGCGTCGCAGAACTGCCGCCGCCTGCCAGCCGCCGACCGCCATAGTGGCGAACGCCTTGAGCGCTTTAAAAGATAAACGCCGCTCCACGCCGCTCACGACGATGGTTGTGAGTTCATACCCGGCTTTGGGAACCAAATCGGCTTCCAGGCCGCTTTTCGTTCCGACAAAAAGAATTTCGGGGTTGGTTCCGGTTGCCCGCAGGGCATCGGCGGTTGCAATCGCCGGATAAACGTGCCCGCCGGTTCCGCCTCCGGTGATGATGATCCGCATGCAGCCACATCCTTTTCGGCGTCTAGGCCGGCTAGTACTTGGTATACTTGGAGATATTCAGCAAAATTCCCACCCCGGACAAAATCGGAATCAGGGATGACCCGCCGAAACTGATAAACGGCAGGGGAATGCCGGTTATCGGCAGCGAACCGGTGACCACGCCGATATTGATTACCGCTTGCAGGGTGATCATAGTGGTAATGCCGGCAGCCAGCAGGCTCCCGAACGTATCGGGCGCTGTAATCGCAATCTTGTAGCCGCGCCAAGCAAAGAAGAAAAAGAGGGTCAAAACGAAAATCGTTCCGATAAACCCAAGTTCCTCCCCCAGAATGGCAAAGATAAAATCAGTATGCCGTTCCGGCAGGTAGAACAGTTTCTGGCGGCTTTGCCCAAGTCCGAGTCCGAACAAGCCGCCGGAACCAAGCGCATAAAGCGACTGAATAATGTGAAAGCCGTCCCCGAGGGGATCAGCCCAGGGGTTCAAAAAGGCAAGGAATCGATCACGGCGATATGGTTCCGACCAGATGGCATAGCCGAGAACGGGAACCGCCAAGACAACCAGCGCGAATAGATGCGACAGGCGAAAACCGGCTACAAACCACATAATGAACACCGTTCCCGCGATCGCCACCGCCGTGCCCAGATCGGGCTCCATTAGAACAAGCCCGCAGATAAGCCCGACAATAATAATGTGCGGCAGGACCCCGCCCATGAGGCTGTCCAGTTTCGCTTGCTTTTGGGTCAGGCTGTACGCCATATAAATAACGATCGCCAGTTTAGCGAACTCGGAAGGCTGGAACCGGCCGAAACCGAGGTCCAACCAGCGCCTGGCTCCGTTGACAACATGCCCGATGCCGGGAATCAGTACGAGAACCAACAGCAAGAAAATCCCGACCAGGATTGAGTTGGCAAAGTATTCGTAGCGCCAGTAATTGATTTTGGTGACGATCAGCATCGATATTATCCCAAGGACAGCCCACATGGCCTGCTTCCGTAAAAAGTAAAAACTGGTGCCGTAATCGGCGTAAGAAACGACGGCGCTGGAGCTGTAGACCATGACGATCCCGATGCCAAGCAGGGTCAGCACCGTCAGCAGCAACAGCGAGTCCAGCGGTTTACTTTTGATTCTCGGCACGGTTTCCCCTCCCCGTACTCCCCACGGTCAACCAGTATTCCGCGTCACACAAGCAGTACTCCGGCCAGACCGACAAGACCAAACAGGAATGCGAGCGTCCAAAAACTCGCCACTACCCGCCATTCCGACCAGCCCAGCAATTCAAAATGGTGGTGCAACGGCGCCATGCGAAAAATACGCCGGCCGGTAAGCCGAAACGAGATAACCTGCAAGGTCACCGACAACGTTTCGATGACGAAAACCCCGCCGATTACCGGTAGCAACAATTCCATTTTCGTCAGCAGCGATACGGCGGCCAGCGCTCCGCCCAATGCGAGGGAGCCGGTATCCCCCATAAATACTCTGGCCGGGTGGATATTATAGAATAAGAAACCGGTACACGCCCCGGCAACTACGAGACAAAAGAGGCCGATATCGGATTGTCCGGTATGATAGGCGGCAACTGCGTAGGCAAGCATCGCAAAGATCGTCGTGCCCGTTGCCAGCCCATCCAGGCCGTCGGTGATATTGACTCCGTTCACTATTCCGAGGATGAGGACGAAAGCAAACGGCAGGTAAAGCCAGTGTAAATCCACCGTCACTCCGGTAAAAGGGATATAAACGGCCGTTCCCGTCTGCAGATATACCAGGAGGATATACAGGAGAAAGGCGGCGATCAGGATCTGCCCCGCCAGTTTGGTCCTGGCCCGCAACCCGAGCGGACGCTTGAGGACAATTTTAATGAAATCGTCGGCAAAACCAAGGAGACCATAGGCAACGGATACGAATAAGGCCAGATGCAGCGCGGAACTGGCCCAGCCGAACCAGGCGGCCGCCAACGTGATTCCCAGCAAAATGATAATACCGCCCATCGTCGGGGTACCGATTTTCTGAAGGTGTTGCTGCGGTCCGTCGTCCCTGATCTGCTGGCGGAGTTTCAGTCGCAGCAGCAGCGGGATCAGAAACTTCCCTGCCGCTATGCTGGTAATCATCGCCGCCACCGCCGCCCATAAGCCGTTGTGCATTCTCTTTCCTCCCCCGGATATTTAGGTTGGTAGGTTCTGCATCAAGGCGACGATTTCCTCCATTTGCATCCCGCGCGAACCTTTGATCAGAACGGTATCCCCGTCGTTGACCACAGCCTGCAGAAAGGCGGCTGCCTCGGCATTGGTCGCAAAACTGTGGACTGCCCCTTCCGGTAACCACGCTGCCGCCGCCGCGGCAATCAACCTGGCTTGCGGTCCGACCGTCAGCAACAAGTCCACATTCTGGCCGGCGAACTCGCCCACTTCCCGATGCCCGGCCGGGCCGTGCTCGCCCAGTTCCAGCATGTCGCCGAGCACAGCGACCCGGCGTCCGCCGGCCAACTCGCCCAAAACCGTGATGGCTGCCCGCATCGACTGGGGATTGGCATTATACGCGTCGTTGATAATCCGGAAGCGTTCGGTCTCAATGACCTCCAAACGCATTTTGCTCGGGGAAAAACGCGCGAGTCCCCGGGCGATGGCCGCCGGCTCGACGCCCAGGCGCCAGCCGACAGCCACGGCCGCCATAGCGTTTGTCACGTTGTGCCGTCCGGGTAACGGAACGGACATTTCTTGCGTATGCGGTCCGAAATGCGCGGTAAAAACAATACCTCTTTCCTGCCGGCTGCGGATTTCCGTAGCGTAAACATCGGAGCGGTCGTCGGTCCCATAGTAAATCTTCTCACCCGCAAAGCGGGCACCGAGCTTCCGGCACCATTCGTCATCCCCGTTCAAGACAGCCGTCCCGCTGTCCGGCAGGGCATCCAGCAGTTCCCTTTTGGCCCGGGCGATATTCTCCACCGAACCGAGCAGTTCGATATGCGTCTTGCCGATATTAGTGATGACGCCAATTTGCGGCTGGGCGATCCCGGCCAGATAGCTGATTTGGCCGGGGCCGCGCATTCCCATTTCCAGTACGGCCGCCCGATGCGATGTTTCCAGGCGGAAAACGGTCAACGGCAGGCCCACTTCCGTATTCAGATTCCCTTCATTTTTGAGCGTCGGATATTTTTTATTCAATACGGCGGCGATCATGTCTTTCGTCGTCGTCTTGCCTACACTGCCGGTAACTCCGACCACAATCGGGCGGAGCATCCGCAAGTACCCCCGGGCGAGCGCAGCCAGGGCGGCACCGGCGTCCTTAACGCGCAAAACGACGGCGCCATCCGGCAGGGTTCCGACGGCGGCCGGCCTAGTCACCAGAGCGGCCGCCGCGCCCGCGGCAAAGGCGGCCGCTACGTAAACGTGCCCGTCCGACTGTTCACCCGGCAAGGCGAAAAATAGATCACCCGCCTGCACCCGGCGCGAGTCGTTGCTGACGCCGTGGATAAGCCTATCCGGTGCCCCGGCGATTATTTCGGCGTTGGTAAGGGTCGCGATTTCCGCCACCGTCATTGCTTTCATCGCTCAAGCCTCCGCAGAACTTTCTTCGCTTCTTCCCGGTCGTCGAAATGGATCGTCCGGTCCGGCAAAATCTGATATGTCTCGTGTCCTTTGCCGGCGATAATGACAATGTCGTTCGGCTCCGCCATCCGGATGGCCCGCTCGATCGCCTTTTGCCGGTCAGCCTCCACCGCGTACGCCGCCGTCACCCGCTTGGTCCCGGCTTCGACTTCGGCCACAATGGCCAGCGGGTCCTCACTGCGCGGGTTGTCGGAGGTAATGATGGTGTAATCGGCGAGTTTACCGGAGATTTCTCCCATGACCGGACGTTTGGTCCGATCCCGGTCGCCGCCGCAGCCAAAGACAGCAATAATTCTCCCTTGGGCGAAGCCGCGCGCCGTGCGCAGAATTTTCTCGAGCCCGTCGGGCTTATGGGCGTAATCGACGATGACGGTAAAATCCTGCCCACCGCGCACGAGTTCAAACCGCCCCGGCACCCCGGCAAAATCCGCCAGCGCCGCTTTGATCACCGCCGGGGGCACTTCCTCGGCAATGGCCACGCCGATGGCCGCCAGGGAATTGTAGACGTTGAACAGGCCGGTGAGTGGCAGGTGTAAGTCGATATCACCCTGCGGGGTGCGGGCCGTATAAGCGGTCCCGGCGGCGGTAACCCGGATGTTTTCCCCCTTGATATCGGCTGCCGTGTTAACCCCGTAAGTCAGGACGGGAACTGATGCCCGTTCCGCGATATAGGCCCCGTGCTGGTCATCGAGGTTGACGACTGCCGTTTTCCGCCGCTTCAGCGGCGTATCCGACGCTCTCACAGCCAGTTGTTCGAACAGTTTCGCCTTCGCCCGCAGATAATTCTCCATCGTTAGGTGAAAATCGAGATGCTCGTGACTCAGATTGGTGAAGACGGCCACATCGTACTCACAGCCTTCCACCCGGTGCAATTCCAGGGCGTGGGAAGAAACCTCCATGACGAGATAATCATCGCCGGCATCAACCATCTCGCGGCAAAGCGACTGCAGGTCGATGCTTTCCGGCGTAGTATGCTCAACCGGCCGCTCCGTTCCGCCGACCTTATTTTTGATTGTCCCGACCAGACCGACCTGGTGGCCCGCGCGGCTGAGGATAGCGTCCGTCAGGTATGTCGTCGTCGTCTTCCCACTCGTGCCGGTTACCCCGACGGCCCGCACTTGTCGGGACGGATGCCCGAAAAATGCGGCTGCCAGTTGGCCGGCGGCAACCCGAGTATCAGTTGTCCTGACATAGGTCGTGCCCGCAGGGATGTCTTCACTGCCGACCACTGCTACCGCCCCGTTTTGCACCGCCTGCGGAACAAACGAATGACCGTCAAATTTTTCCCCGCGAATACAAACGAACAAAGTTCCCGGTCGCACCCGGCGCGAATCGGCGGTAAGCTGCGTGACCTCCAAATCGGTCCTGCCGCTTACCCCGATGACCGGTATCGTTTTCAACAGCTCGGCTAGTTTCATCTGTTCATCCCCCCAGCAAGATTCCGGAATTCTCTGGTAGTTTTCGCATTACCGGGCAATTTATGCCCGCGCTCCTACTCGAAAGTTACGGTGACGATCGTTCCCACCGGGGCGAAGGTTCCGGCGGCCGGTTCCTGTGCCACGGCTTTTCCGGTGCCGACCGTTTCGATCTTCAGACCGTAAGCAGTGAGGCATTCCGTGCTTTCTTCCACCGTCCGCCCGGTTATGCTCGGTACCGTCAACATGGCCTCATCATCGTTCGCTTGGGAGCCCAGATACAAAAGCACGGTCGACTCGACAGCTACTCCCGCGCCGGCCTCCGGCACCTGCCGGACAACCGTTTCGCCCGTTCCTTCCAGACGGGAATGGAGGCCGGCTTCCCGCAGGCGGGAGGTTGCCGCAGCGGCGGTAAGAAAGCGTACATCCGGCACAATCGTACTGCCGCTTGACTGTCCGCTGCCGCCCGCATTCTGACGCGGTTCTCCCAGGTACTCGAGGGCAGCGCCGACGACGGCCTGAAAGACCGGAGCGGCGATCTGCCCGCCGTAGTAGGAAGCGCCGCCTGGCTCATCAATGACGACCAAAGCCGCAATCCGGGGCCGGTCGGCCGGAGCAAAGCCGAGAAAGGAGGCGTAGTATTTTCCGGGTGCATAGCGTCCGGCGATTACCTTCTGCGCCGTCCCGGTCTTTCCGGCCACCCGGTATCCTTCGATATGGGCATTCCGGCCGGTCCCCTTATTGACGACGTTCTCCATCATCTGACGAACCAATTCCGCCGTCCGTTCCGAAGCGACGCGGCGCACGGGTGCCGGTTCGAAGCTGATCAGGACATTCCCCTCCACGTCGGTCAATTCCTTCGCCAAATGCGGCTCATTATACAGGCCATTATTGGCGACAGCACTGATAGCGGCGACAAGCTGCAGCGGGGTGATCGAAATCGCCTGCCCGAAAGCAATTCGCGCCAGATCGACATTTTTGACCCGAGAGGCCGGGATGACGATACCTGTCGCCTCACCAGGAAAGTCGACTCCCGTCTTATGCCCGAAGGAGAACAGGTCAAGGTATTTGTACAGCCGTTCCTGTCCGAGCCGGAGCCCCAGAGTAACAAAGCCGACGTTGCACGAATTCTGCACGATTTCCGCCAGCGACTGGCTGCCGTGCGCCCGTGTGCAGCGGATACTCGAACCGGGAATTTTAATACTGCCCGGACAATAGAACCGGTCGTTTAAGCTTGCGACTCCCTCTTCCAGAGCGGCCGTCAAAGTAATGACCTTGAAGGTTGAGCCCGGCTCGTAAGTATCGGAAACGGCGGCATTCCGCCACAATTCCTGCGCGTAATCGAAAGGATGGTTCGGATCAAAATCCGGCTTGGTCGCCATCGCCAGGATGCCGCCGGTCGCGACATCCATGACGATAATCATTCCCCGCTTGGCCAAATTGACACTGACTGCCTTCTCCAGTTCCCGCTCAGCCAGATGCTGGATCGTCCGGTCGAGGGTCAGGACAAGATTTTCACCGTCTACCGGCGGAATATACTTGTGCAAAGCGCCCGGTATTTCCTGGCCGCGGGCGTCGTACTCGACGACTATCCGCCCCGGTTTGCCGCGCAGGTATGCCTCGTAAGTAACCTCAACTCCATACAACCCTTGATTGTCGGCTCCGGCAAAGCCCAGGACGTGGGAGGCGAGCGTACCGAAAGGGTAATAGCGCTGACTTTTTTCCTCCAAACCGATACCCGGGAGTTTCAACTCCCGGATTTGTTTCGCCGCCGCGGCGGTAATTTTGGGTTGCAAATAAACGTGGAACTGCTGTTTGGTTAATTTTTTCAGCAGTTCGTCGTAGCTTATATCTAGGATTGGCGCGAGAACGCGAGCCGTCTCTTCCGGCTGCTTGATTTCCGAAGGTATGGCGTAGACGGAATCGGCGCTGACGCTGAGGGCCAACATCTCACCGTTCCGATCAAAGATCGTCCCCCGCTTCGATTCGACTTTGATGCCACGCATTCGGGCTTCCAAAGCTAATTCGCCGTACTCTTCACCCCGGACGAATTGCACCCAAACGAGGCGGCTGATAAGCCCGGTAAAAAGCAGCACGGACAAGGCAAACAGGCCTAATATTTTCCGCTTGAGGCTGAGATTCGCAGCCGTCACCGACCAGTACCCCCTTAAGATCAGGGCAAAGGACGGTTATGGGCGCCTTCCGGCCTCAGCCGGCGCCGAGCCGCTCAACAAATTGGCAAGGGTCGCAAATACGGCGGCCAGCCGACCGGTCGGCGCAGCAGCAACGGAAGGTCCACTGTCCTGCCCTTGGGCTAAGACTTGCGCCTCACCACCGTTGTACGTCAACAGCCGTACCTGCTCGGCCTTGACCATCCCCAGTTTGCCGACAGCTACGTCTTCCACCCGTTCCAGCGACTCAAGCTGGCCGATGCTGAGCTGCAGACGTTTGTTTTCGTTTTGCAGTTCGGCCAGTTCCTGATTGAGTCGCTCCAATTCATAACCCCGCTCGATGACGGCGGTATAATTGACGAGCAGCAAGAGGGCTACGCTGACCAGAACCACGAGCCCGGCAACGCAGCGGCACACGAAACGGGGACTAGGCTGCCCGGTCCTCGCCCGGCCCTGTTTTGGCCGGTCGGCGATGGCAACTGGTACCTCCGGCGGATAATAGGCGTACTTTTTTTCAGTTGCTATCATTTTATGCCCACCTCGCTACCCCTAGAACCCACCGGCAGTTTTTCCGCCACCCGCAGCTTGGCGCTGCGGGCCCGGGGATTTTCGGCCAGTTCCGCCGCCGCCGGAAGCACCGGCTTGCGGGTAATTACTTCGATTGTCTTTTGCTTGCCGCAGACGCAGACGGGTAACTGCGGCGGACAGGTGCAACCGCTCGCGTATTCACGGAAAACCTGCTTGACTATCCTGTCTTCCAGCGAATGAAAAGATATCACGCAGAGGCGTCCGCCCGGCCGCAGGACGGCTATTGCCTGACCCAACGCCTTTTCCAGGGCGCCAAGCTCGTTATTCACGGCGATTCGCAGCGATTGGAAGGTTCGGCGGGCCGGATGCGGCCCTTCCCGCCTGGCCGCGGCCGGGATCGCTTTTTTGATAATATCGACCAATTCTCCGGTCGTTGTAATTGCTTTCCGGGCCCGCTCGGCCGCGATGAAAGCCGCGATGCGCTTCGCCCAGCGCTCTTCCCCGTATTCGGCGATGATTTTGGCGAGTTCCGCCTCCGGCAACTCATTCACCATTTCACGGGCCGATACTTCCGCCCGGGGGTCCATCCGCATATCGAGCGGCGCTTCATGCTGATAACTGAAACCGCGTTCCGGGGTGTCGAGTTGGTATGACGATATCCCAAGATCAAAGAGGATTCCGTCAACAGCCGTGATAGCAAGCTGCTCCAGTGATGCAGCCAGAGAGGAGAAATTTGCGTGTACCAGCGTAACCATATCGGCGTAGACAGCCAGCTTCGCTCCGGCGGCCGCAATCGCCGCCGCGTCCTGGTCAAAACCGATCAGGCGACCGGACGGACGGATGCGTTCGGCGACAGCCGCCGCATGACCGGCTCCGCCGACGGTACAGTCAACGATGATACTGCCGGGACGGCACTGCAAGTATTCGAGCGTTTCGGCCAGCAGGACCGGCCGATGCTGAAAGTCCACCGCGCTCACCTTCCGTCAAATACCCAGATCGACCATTTTCTCAGCGATCTCCGCGTAAGTATCCTCAGCGGTCCGGCTGTAATTATCCCACTCTTCCCCGCTCCAGATCTCCACCCGGCTGGATACGCCGATAATCACCACATCCTTGACAATTCGTCCGAAGTCCTTTAGATTATTAGGTATCAGCACCCGTCCCTGTCTGTCGAGTTCGCACTCCGTCGCCCCGGAAAAGAAGAAGCGGACGAAGGCGCGCGCATCGGCTTTAGTGAACGGGAGTGATTTCAGCTTCTGTTCGAGACTCAGCCATTCGGCCAACGGGTACAAAAAGAGACAGTTATCCAGCCCCTTGGTCATAACGAACTTATCCCCGAGGCTGTCGCGGAATTTGGCCGGAATGATCAGCCGGTTCTTATCATCGATTGCGTGCCGGTACTCTCCCATAAACATGGCTTGGCACCCCATTCATTAGGAAAACGAACCACATTCCCCCACTTTGTCCCACCGTGTCTATCTATTTTCTCTGTGAAAATAGGTTTTCCTGCTGTCGGCGAAAAAAAATTAGAAAATTTAGCTAATCTCTCTACAATATTCCAAGCAAAAGAGGGCTGCCATCCGGCAGCCCTCCCCGTTTGAATTATGTTTTACTCGTGGTATTAGCAACTAATGATAGTCTTTTACCCCTCAGCCGGACCATTGGGCCAGGTGGATAAGATCCGGCCGGACCGGTGGTCCGGCTTTTCTGACTTTGAACATCCTCACCCCGGCGTTACTGATCGAATATCCGCTTGCCAGCAGCCAGCTGCAGACTTCATTGTATTCACCGTAGATAGGCGCAATCAGGTGCTGAATACCCCGCCGGCTGAGCGTCAGTTCGCAGGCTGCCAAAAACTGCCCGAACAACGCGGCGTTCCCAGCCGCCGGCGCCACTGCCAGGACCTTGATTATCGCCCGGCCGCGGGTCGCCAGATGGTGATAGAGGCAAAAACCGACTGTCGCGTCAGTCCGGCGCAGCAGAAATATTTCACCCAGACCGTATTTGTAGGTAAGCTGGACTTCCTTGCGGTAATCGAGGCCCGGCTCAATTGCGTCACTGATGGCTTGTACTGCCGGCAGCAACGCCGGAATTTCCGCCGCCCGGGCCGTAACCAGTTCTCCGACATCATCTCGCCAGGCCGGGCTGAAAATACCGATCTCTTTCGAATAGCGCAGACGCAGATTGCCGGGCTGATAGCCGTTTTTCATGTACAAGCCGAGATTGTAAACGGTTTGCGGCATCGTCTCAAGCCCGATCGTCCGGACGCCGCTCCGCCCCAGGTAATCGGTCGCCGCTGCCAGGAGCGCTTTGCCGATGCCGCGTCCCTGGCAGTCCGGGTGCACGGCGAGTGGCCCGGTCCACCCCACGTCGCCCCAGGTATGGGCAAAAGCGCAGCCGACCACTTTCCCGCCCCATACCGCACTGAAACAGCCGGCCGGGTCGCTTTCCAGGTAACTCGCCAACTCTGCAACCGTCCGCGGCGGCATAGTTTGCTTCCGCCCCGTCTCCCGTGTAAACAACGCGGCAAACGCATAGGGAATGAGTTTTTTTACGGTCGCAAAATCATCTGCCCGCATCAGACGGATTTCCGCCGCCATCCTTCCGTCACCCCGTTTCTCCGTTCTCGCTCCGGTTACAGCCCGATAATCAGAGGCACCAAGACAGGCACGGCCAGAGTCAACAGGACGCCGCTGACGAAAGCGATCATCGCCACCTCCGCCCCGACGAACCGGACGACAACCGGCAGCGTCGTATCCATCGTCGTCGCTCCGCCCGGAGCGATGGCCGTTATCTTTCCCGCAACTCGTGCAAGAAGCGGCATCAAAATGAAAGCAATGATCTCCCGAAAGACATTCGTCAGGAAGGCCAGGGCGCCCGTATCAACGCGGTAAATGCGGGAAAGCAGTATCCCTGACAGGCTGTACCAGCCAAACCCGGCACCCACCGCCCCGGCCTCGTTCGCCGGCAGGTTCAGCAGGAGTCCCACCCCTATGGCTCCGACGATACTGCCGACAGCGATGGCGAACGGGACAAGGATTATTCGCCCACCCAAACGGCGCAAGTTGCTCCAGGCATCTCGATTCCGCCCGCTGTCAATACCGACCCCCAGCACCAGTAGCCCGAGTGCGAAGGAAGTAACCGTATCGAGGCCACCGACCGCCGCCGCGGGGATGAGATAGCGTCCGACCAGGATGCCGGCGGCGACTGTGCCAAGAATCAGACCAGTCATCGGCTCGTCTCCTTCGCCGGCAGCAACGTTTTCAGCAATCCTTTCTCCAACAGTCCCAAGCAGACGACACTGCCGGCAACCGCGGCGGCTGCTAACGCCAGCGCCTGCCACCCCAGGGTGCCGAGGTTAGCCAAAACAACCGGATCGGTTCCGATTTTCGCCCCCATGGTGAACAGAAGGAGAAACAATCCTCCCAGCGTCACCTTATCGGTCAGCGGCAGCAGCCGCTGTGGCAATAGCCCTCGCCATCCGATGAACAGACCAATGGCCAGGCAGGAAAAGAAAACCCACATATTCATACCTCCGTCGCGTAACAGACTGTCTTAATTATACCGTACTTCTCCTTTTCTCGGCGTTTACCTGCTGGAAAAGCGGCTGCTTGCTGGTGCTCAATTGCAGCACACATATTACCCGTTCCGTTGGCCGTCACCTGCATCACAGGAAAGCGTTTTCTATATCCAGCATATTGGTTATAGTTCATTATAGTTGATTTTAGTTGGCAGGTCGCGTATAATCAAAGCGGAGGTGATTATATGGCCGGGGACAAAGAACTGATAACCGCTCAAGAACTGGCCAACGCACTGCATCTTTCCGTAGAAACAATCTGGCGGTACACAAGGGAGAAAAAAATCCCCTTTGTTGAACTAGGCAGCCGGCAATACCGCTATAACCGGACCGCTGTCATCAGCGCGCTCGCCGGCTCGGTCCGGGAAAAGGCGGCCGAATATGAGGCCGCCGGTGCCGGGAAGTTCACTTACCAGGATTATCTGGAACTGCCGGACGAACCGGGTTATCATTACGAGATTCTCGATGGCATGCTGGTCAGGGAACCCTCACCCAATGTGCTGCACCAGCGCGTTTCCCGCCGGCTCCAGCGGATCCTGGAAGATTACTTCGGCACCGCCGACCCGGCCGGGGAAATCTTCAATGCGCCGCTCGATGTAACTTTCCATGACATTACCGTGGTGCAGCCGGACGTGTTTTATATATCAGGGGAACAGAAGGAGATCGTGCAGGAAGCCAGGATTGACGGGCCGCCAACCCTGACAGTCGAAGTGCTGTCGCCTGCCACCGGCCGCAAGGACCGACTGCAGAAGATGCGGATCTACCAGAACGCCGGGGTGCGGCATTACTGGCTGGTCAATCCGGATGAGAGAACACTCGAATGCTTCTCCCTCCGGGACGGCGCCTACGCCCTCGTCGCCGCCGGGATGGATGAAGACGTCGTCGAGCACCCTGATTTTGCCGGTCTGTCCGTTCCCTTGAAAGCTCTATGGTAGCACACAATCAAGCCAGTTGCAATAGATGCAAAAAAGCCGGTGAATGTGCCATTCATCGGCTTTCTCTTAGCAGCTCGGAGGTCTAATCCGGAAGCCCTTGCCCGTCCCCCGCCAAACCATCTCACTTATTTGTAGAAGCAGTCTCGCAACAGGTCAAAATAACTGCCCGCTTCCGCCAAGACTTCATCATAATTAATCTCGTCCACCCAAAGATGCTTCGTCCTTTCCAGATGTCTGGCCGCAATCCCTTCAATGGTCCAGATAATAACATCGAAAGCGTTGTTGATATCAACTCCGTCTTTAAACTTTGCAGTATCGATATCATTTCTTACTTTGTCGTAAACATCAGCAACGCACTCTTTATTTCTGAAATCCCAATCTTTCCTGACCTCGGACGCTTCTTCCAAAACGGTTTTCTTGACAAAGTTAAAGATATCGGGATATTTTTTGATCAGCACGTATTTTACTCCAAAAATCTGCCGCAGCCTTTTGAATATGTCTTTCTCAGTCATAGCTATCTTCGCGTAGAACTCTTCCATAATCACGTCCAAGGCGTAATCATACAAAAACAGCAGCAGTTCCCGCTTGCTGTGAAAATAATGAAACAAAGCGCCTTTTGATATCTCTGCTTCCGCTGCGATCTCATCCGTCAGCGCATCTTTATATTTCTTTTCTGTGACCTCTTTCATTGCCGCATTGATGATGCGCGTTTGTTTCTCCGGTTCCAGCTTCAAAAAGGCCGAAGACATGGCGTTTTCGCTCTCACTCAAGCTAATACTCCCTCGACTGCTTCGTCAACCATCGCCGGTCCAATTGACCGGCAAAACTGCCTGCGAACCCGGAAAAAGTTCCGCGGGTCAGGACAACCTGGTTATCAATTGTCGGGACCCGTCCCGGCCTGCTTCGGCAAAAGGGTACGGTCCGCCTCTTTCCGGAATAGCATCAGGCTCGCTTCCAATTCGGCAAGGACCGGATATTCACCACTCGCCGCTATCTCGCCGTCAATTACGATAATTGGCAAAATCACTCTGCCCATTTCTCGAACTAATTGACGGACGGTCTCACCGACCCGGTCTGAAGAAGGATCTCCCGGCCGGAACCGCTTGACAACTGTGTCCGGATATTTCCGAACCAAGCTTTCTATGTCCGCATTGAACCGTTCCCTCTGCCAAGCTTGCTTTATCAGACTCGGATTGCCGACTTCATCCGGCTCGAAAATGGTGATCATCGCCATTTGCCTTCCCCTCCTCGGACAAGACTGGCAAATGATACTGATCAGAAACTCATGATAGTCATTACGGCAGCCAGCTACCCCGGACTCGATACATTTATACTTACCGGACCAATAAATAATTCCATTCTATTGACTCATGCGGTCAACTTAGTGTAATTGCCGGGTTTACGCCCAAGGGCTGATAACTTTTTTCTCCTCAAGGATTACATAACAAAAAGGATAGCGGGCACTTCAATTATGCCCAGACTATCCCCGGCCGAACCCTGTCGGTTCCATGGTTGCTCTCCGACATTACAGTATTCTCCTGTTGGGTGTGAACCATTCATAACTTAACAATTGTTTTAGGGTACAAGACATGTACACAAAATATTCGCACACCCCATTTATCTGCACAGGTAACGGCCAATCAAGTTACTGCTGTCACCGATTAGTAATGATTTCACATGGCTTTCGATAGTTTAAGGAAAGTTTCAAGTATTTCTAGTGAACAGTTGACCAGCTTATCCACATTATCTAAACTTGCTTTCTTTGACAAAGCCTCAGCGAATTCATGAAAGTGCCTGTGAGGAGCGTCTATTGCCACATATTCCTTAATATTTTTGTATTTGTCATATTCTTGCTTATACCACTTACCAAATTGACATTCATTATGACTGGTTGTTTTCAGCCCTTTCCCTGCATTTTCTACAACTCCCCTTAAAAAATGAGCATGATCATTAAGTCTAGCAGCCATGATACTAATGATATTATCGCTAGCAGACAAACTTACATATGGATTAACAATTGAGTTTAATTTCTTTGCTTCATTTATTAAAGCATCACCGAAATTAGCGCTTTGAGCCAAATCTTCAGACACACTAGCCAGACTTTCCGTAACTACCGCTTGCTGTTGAGCTGCCTGTGCAATGTTTTCCACAGCGCTGACGGATTCCTCAACTATACCCATGTTTTCGCTCATTACTTTAGCAACACTTGTAGTATCAGCCAGGTAACGTTCAAAAGTTTTTTTAACCCCTGCCACTGCACCAACAGTGTTTTGATTTTTTGTATTCATCTGGTCAGATATATTTTTCACTTCTTTTACTGCCGTCTGAGTCTGTTCAGAAAGCTTTCTTACTTCTTCAGCGACCACAGAAAATCCCCTACCGTGTTCACCAGCACGAGCGGCTTCTATTGCGGCGTTTAAGGATAAAAGGTTTGTTTGACCAGCAATTTCTGAAACATTTTTGCTTATCTGTTCGATATCATTTATTTGTCCGACTAGCTCATTTACATTTCCAACCATACTATTTAATATAATCCCAGTATCCTTTGCCAAATCCGCAAGGGAATTAATTTTGTTAATATTGTCTTGCTCACCCGTTTTTAATAGTTGCATTTCTGCACTGATTTGCTGGGTTGAAGCTGATATCTCTTCGGCTGATGCAGAAATTTCTTCTGTCGTTGCAGCTAGATCAGAGGCTTTTTGCACAACCTCCTGGACTTTCAAAGAAGCTCTGTAAGCAACAAGTTCATTATAAGCGAGGCAAAAGTTTACAATGGCAGCCGTTAAATCTGCTTTTGCTTCTTGTTTTTGGTTAGATGGATTTTTTGTCTTACTTGAAGGAAAGAAAGTAGACATATTAACCCATTCCTTTCTGAAGCTTTTTTTATATCGCTAAGCTGCCGCTGGTAAATTCAATATCAACCGCAAGTTTTCTGGCTTTTAACGACCCCTTCAAGAAAGTTTCGCTAGGGCTAACTGCTGAATATTTTTCAATTCATCATCAGCATAAGGACTTACTCAAAAACTTTTTCTAGAATTAACCGGAAATTTCATTGCTTACTTCTACTACACAATTTCTTAAATTTATAGGATGCCAGTACCGTAAGGTACTCTAGCCGCTTCAAAGCCAATAACCCTGCTCTCCACTACGATTTATCTCCTATACGCATGCTTAGCCTTATTGGCCAAACCTTACTTTATAAGGATAATAAGGATAGTGCACATATTTAACAGTTAGCCGCTATCTTATCGCCCCAGAACAGTTTGTCGGGGTTATAGGGTGAGCTAAGTTAATTCAGCAAATCCTGCACCAATTCCATACCGGAAGCTGATTCGAATACATAAAATATTCTCATAAGCCCTGACATCCTTCCGATAACAAGAACACAACTAATCCTGAGTCATGCGAGAATACATTAAGAAGTTTTTGGTGATGCCATACTATTTTTTTAACTCCTATTATACTAAGCGACTTGGGTACCGTCAATAGTTTTCCGCAAATTGTGTTTACGCTTGGTAGGTGGCAATGGTCCGGCTATTAAGCCAGCTACTTCTTTTTGCAGTTCATCAAGATGTTTCATGCTCATATAGTGCTTCGTGCCCCAGGCTTTACTTGCTACATGTCGCGCAGCTTGGCGGCAATCACGGCTGCTTTTTCTTTGGCAGCCGCTTTATTCTCTTGGGCATGAATGGCCTTGAGCATGACAGCTACTTCTTTCATTTTGCTGCGTGGTGTTACTGAAAAGACATTGCTCTTGCTTATGGCTCCTTCGTCTAGGCGTATAATATTACTGGACATGGTTGTGTGGCCCCTTTCCTGATAGATTTTGCTGTGGTGACTCTATCTTGCCAATCGGTTTCGCCCATTTCCTTCTTTTTGAGCACTTTTCAATTTGCGAAACTTATTGTACCTTACCGCGACAATTTCCGCCGGATGTTCCCTCCTGTTTAAATAACAAGGCAGTCGGCCGGGCGATAGCCGCCCGACCGACTGCCTTGATACTGCTCTCAAACCGTTATGCCTCATTCAGGCAACACGGCTTAGAAGATCCGCATATACTGATCGATCTCCCAGTCGTGAATCTGACTGTTGAAGACTTCCCATTCCATCCGCTTGGCCTCAATAAAATGCTCGAAAATATGCTCGCCCAGCGCCTCACGCATGAGCGGGCTCTGTTCCAATTCGTTCAGCGCTTCCCCGAGATTCGCCGGCAGGCTGCGGATGCCGAGCTTGTCGCGCTCCTCCCGCGTCATCTTATAGATATTCTGATTGGTCGGCGCGCCCGGGTCGACCTTGTGCTTAATGCCGTCCAAGCCGGCTTTGAGCATGACCGCCATGGCCAGATACGGGTTGCACGACGGATCCGGGAACCGCAGTTCAAGGCGTGTCCCGGCACCGCGCACGGCCGGGATCCGAATCATCGGGCTGCGGTTTCTTTCCGACCAGGCGATATAGACCGGCGCCTCATACCCCGGGACCAGCCGCTTGTAGGAATTCACCAGCGGGTTGGTGACAGCGGCAAAACTCCGTGCGTGCTTGAGCAGTCCGCCCATATATTGAAGAGCTGTTTCGCTCATCTGGTACTTGCCGTGTGGATCTTCAAACGCATTCACTCCACCCTTGAACAAAGACTGGTGCGTGTGCATGCCGGAACCGTTAATTCCGAAGACCGGCTTCGGCATAAACGTGGCATGCAGACCGTGCTGCGTGGCGATCGTCTTGACCACCAGCTTGAAGGTCGAGACGTTATCCGATGTCGTCACCGCATCCGAATAGCGGAAATCAATTTCATGCTGCCCCGGTGCCGTCTCGTGGTGCGAAGCCTCCACTTCGTACCCCATCTCCTCGAGCGCGATAACCATATCCCGGCGGGCATGTTCACCCAGATCGGTCGGCGGAAAATCAAAGTAACCGCCCTGGTCGTGCGTAACCGGGATAATTCGCCCGTCCTGGTCTTTCGGGAACAGGAAAAATTCCGCTTCCGTCCCGGTGTAGAACTCATAGCCAAGTTCGGCCGCTTCGGCGACGGCGCGCTTTAAGACACCGCGCGGGCAGCCTGAAAATGGGGTGCCGTCCGGATTGTAAACATCGCAGATCAGACGGGCAATCGTTTCCTCGCCTTTTGTCCAGGGAAAAACAACGAACGAATCCGGGTCGGGCCGCAGATACATATCCGATTCCTCGATCCGCACAAAACCTTCGATCGAAGAACCGTCGAACATCACTTTGCCATCGAGCGCGTGCTCCAATTCCCGGATCGGGATGGCCACATTCTTCACGATCCCCAGAATATCCGTAAACTGAAGGCGGACAAAGCGAACGCCGAGTTCCGCCGCCTTTCTCAACACGTCTTCTTTTGTCAGGTGCGGTTTGGCCCAAGCTGCCATTCTCTCTCATCCTTTCTAGCTTAGTCGAAAGTCTAGAGTCCAAAGTTTAAAGTCCGATACTAAAACCTAAAGACAAGCCAACTGATTGTTTTTCGACTCGTTACCAGACTTTCGACTTTTGACTTGAGACTTTTTGACTCGTTATCCGACTTTTGACTGATTAATCACCGGAGTCCGCTTGTGCCGACAGTCACCCGCCGGTTTTCGCCAACTCCTGTCGGTGGTGAGACACCGAGAGGCATCCGCCGAAGCTTCGATAAACCTCTTCCTCGTCAACTTACCGCTGCCGGTAAGTTCTGGCGCTTTTTCCTGCCGGCCTGATTTTCCATTTACCACCCCCTAAAAAGAATAATTCCCTTAAATCGGGTTTTTTTTTACGCCCAAATAAGGGAATGGCTGTTTCCGGCCGGCCGTAGTTAATGAGATAATCTTAGCATTGTTGCTCTCCAGTGTCAAGGGGTCTCCGGCCCGAAACAGCAAAAATATCTTATTATTTTTGCGCCAAATTGTTAAATAGTTTTTGCAGTTGCGAACGTTGTTAATTTATTTTGTGTTTTTGTTCGTAAATAATTCGCTCCACCGTAATCACCGCATCGTCCCGTTGTTCAGAAAGCTCATGTGCCAGGCAAACGCCTCCGCCAGAAGGTGCGGCGTTTGCCCGCCCGCCGTACGGACCGCGCGGTCGAAGTAATCCTGCAACTTGGCCCGATAGTCGGGATGGGCACAGTTGCGAATAATCGTCCCGGCCCGCTCACGCGGAGTGAGACCTCGCAAATCGGCTACCCCTTGCTCGGTAATCAGTACTGCCACATCGTGCTCGGTATGGTCGACGTGCGATACCATCGGCACAAGACTTGAGATGTTGCCATTCTTGGCCACCGACTCGGTAATGAAGATGGAAAGATAGGAGTTGCGTGCAAAGTCACCCGAGCCGCCGATACCGTTCATCATTTTCGTGCCCATGATATGGGTGGAGTTGACATTGCCGTAGATATCCGCTTCAATGGCCGTATTCATGGCAATCAGCCCCAGGCGCCGGATTATTTCCGGGTGATTCGTGATTTCCTGCGGCCGCAGGATGATGTTACTCCGGTACCGTTCAATATCACCGTAAAACCGGTTTTGCCCAGCTGCCGACAAATTGACGGCACAGCCGGAAGCAATATCGAGCTTACCGCTGTCAAGCAGGTCAAGAATTGCGTCCTGCAATACTTCTGAGTAAACGGTCAGGTGCTGAAAATCGGAATTGACGAGGCCGGTCAGCACGGCATTGGCGACGCTGCCCACACCCGATTGCAGAGGCAAGAGGTGCGGCGGCAAACGCCCGATTTTGATTTCCCGCTCCAGAAACTCGATCAGATGAGCCGCTATCCGCTCGTGCACCGGTTCCACCGGGGCAAATTTCGTCCCTCGCTCCACGTAATCCGACAGAACGATGTAATCGATTTTATCCGGTCCGGCTTTGATATAAGGACTGCCGATACGCTGCTCCGGACGCCGCAGCGGGATAACATCCCGGCCGGCCGGGTCCGCCGGGACATAAATATCGTGCATCCCTTCCATAATTTCCGGGTAAGCGGTATTCAGTTCAACGATAACAATATCTGCGGCATCAACGAAGGTCGGCGAGTTGCCGACTCCGGTAGTGGGGATGATATCGCCGGCTTCGGTGATCGCCAGAGCTTCGATAACAGCCACATCGAGTTTGCCGTACCAGCCGTAGCGCAATGCCTGCGGCACATGACTGAGATGCTGGTCAAGGTAGCCGACAGTGCCGTTGTTAATCAGTTCCCGCATATCTTTATCGCTCTGGTAAGGCAGCCGTTTCGCCACTGCCTGCTTGGCAGCCAGGGCCCCATCGTTCTCCGGCCCGGAGGAAGCCCCGGACCAGAGGTTGATCTTCAGCTGCTCACCCGTGCGCTGCAGTCGGTCGGCCAGTGCCTGCATCACGAGTTTGGGGCAGCCGAAGAGAGAAAAACCGCTGATGCCGACGTTCATCCCGTTCCGGAAGACGTCGGCGGCTTCTTGGACCGTCACGATTTTTTCCTGCAGTTGTTTATTGCGAATTCGGTTCGACATTTTCACCCTCCCCCGCTTGTTCTACAGCGAAACTCCCGCTTCCGCAAGCCCAAGTTCCGCCAGTTTCTTTTGCCCGGGAATTCCTTCCTCGCTCCAGCCCCGGTACCGGTAATATTCGTTCAGCATCGGTCCCAGTGCCGGTAAATGTTCGCCGGCACCACCCTCCCGACGCGGGTGTGTCAGAATGCGCATCGGCAGAACATCGTCCTTGCGGCTGACGCCGCACCGGACGTTGTACAGACGCTTCAGGTTATACAGCCGCTCTCCGGTCTGCAGTAACTCTTGTACGGTGGTATCCCAACCGGTCACGGCGTTCAGCCAGTCGGACATATCGTGGACATCAATGCCGCCGTTGAGAATGAATTTGCACAACTTCAGCGAGTCGAACAGGCACATCAGGTCCTGAGTTTTGGCCGCGAGCACGCCCTTCCCTTCCACCGTGAAACGATCCAACGGTTCCGGATAGCCGAGGTCGGGCGACTTCAATCCACGCTCAAAGGCGTAGCTGAAGCCTTGCAGGTGGCAGGCGCCCCGGTTGGAAGTCGCATAGCCAACCGCCAGACTGCTGTAGGCCCGGGGATCGTGGGCCGGAAAATCCAGGCCTTTGACATGGATGGCAAACTCGGGCGCCAGTCCGCCGAGTTCGGCCGCCGCCCGGCGGGTTCCCTGCCCCAGCAAAGCGCCGATGCCTTCCCGCCGGCCGATCAACTCGACCAGACGGAGCATGGCCTCGCCGTTTCCCCACTCGAGCTTGAGACCGCCGGTATCCTGCTCGTCGATAATTCCCCGCTCGTAAGCTTCCATGGCAAATGCCACCGCGGAACCGGTGGAGATGGTATCTATCCCGTACCGGTTGCACAATTCATTCGCTTTGGCGACAGCTTCCAGATTGTCGACGAGGCCGGCGCTGCCGAGCATTCCGAGTGTTTCGTACTCCGGCCCGCCGCCGTCCACACCGGCAAACGGGGGGAAATACTGCTTGGCAACCCGTCCGCAGCCGATTACGCAGCCGTAACAGTGATAATTGCCGGTCAGGATGGTCTCCGCCATCGTCTGCCCGGAGATTTTCTCCGCGCCTTTTTCCCAAACGCCGATCCGCCAGTTTTTAATGGGCAGATCGCCCATTTTCTCCGCCAGCATCAAGCCGCCGGAAGTACCGTACTGACGAAAAGCCCGCGTCTTTTCCACAATCTGCGGCACGACTTGCTTCACCAAGGCGTCCAGGCGCTCCGGGTCGGCGACGGGCGGACGCAAGGTTCCATGGACGGCGACGGCTTTTAAGTTCTTTGCGCCCATTACCGCCCCGAGACCGCACCGCCCGGCCGCGCGGGCATCCTTACCGTCGTTCATGATTGCCGCGAGCAGCACCAATTTTTCTCCGGCCGGTCCGATACAGGCGACAGCCGCATCTTTGTGCGTTTCGCCGATAACTGCTTCATCCGTTTCAAAGGTATCCTTGCCCCAAAGATGCACCGCCGGGCGGATTTCAACCCCGGCCTCGTGTACCCACAAATATACGGGTGCGGCCGCTTTGCCGGTAATGATAATCCCGTCGTAGCCGGCCCGCTTCAGCTTCACACCCCAGGTTCCGCCGGAGTCCGCCTCGCCCCAGATGCCGGTAAGCGGCGATTTAGCCACGACGGCGTGCCGCCCGGAGAGAGGCACCTTGGTCCCGGTCAGCGGTCCGGTCAGAAAGAGCAGCGGGCTGTCCGGAGCAAGCGGGTCGGCAGCAGCAGCGGTGGATGCAAACAAGAGTTTTGCGCCTAAGCCGCTGCCGCCGAGATACTGCCGCCGGTCAGCTTCCGACAGCGTCACATCAGCCATCTTTCCTTCCGTCAGGTCAACCCGCAGAATTTTGCCCATATAGCCACCCGACAAAGTATCCACCTCACTTTGGATTTGATAAAGGCATAAACAATTCGGGGAGGGTGATCCCCGAATTGTATTATGCAGGATTCTCTCTGCCCTTATGCCGGCAGATGCGCCAGCGCCGCCTCAATAATATCCAGGCCGGCCGCCATTTGTTCATCGGTCGTCACGAGCGGAACGAGCAGGCGGACGATATTGTCGTGCATGCCGGCTTTGACCAGAATCAGCCCGTGCTCGTAGCAGTAATGCATCAACTCTTTCGTCGCTTCCGGCGCCGGCTCTTTGGTATCGCGGTCCTTCACCAGTTCAATGGCGACCATCGCCCCGAGGCCGCGGGAATCACCGACCACCGGGTACTTGGCCTGCATGGCGGTAAACCGCTCCATCGCGTATTTCCCAAAGCTGGCAGCCCGGACCACCAAGTCTTCTTTCGCCAGAACGTCCAGTACAGCCAGGCCCGCGGCACAGGCCACCGGATTGCCGCTGTAGGTACCGCCCAGACCGCCGACAATCGGTGTATCCATGATTTCCGCCTTCCCGGCTACAGCACTCAAAGGCAGGCCGGCGGCAATCGATTTGGCCATCGTCACCAGATCCGGCTCAATTCCGTAATGCTCATAGGCGAACATCTTCCCGGTCCGCCCGTAGCCGGACTGAATTTCATCGGCAATATACAGGATACCGTATTTTTCGCAGATCCGTTTCAGGCCGGGGATGAATTCCGGCGGGGGCACGATAAAGCCGCCTTCCCCGATGACCGTCTCTACAATCATCGCCGCCACATCTTCCGGCGCGATATGAGTAGCCATCGCCTCTTCGATGTACGCCAGACACTGCATCCCGCAACTGCCGTACTGCCGGCCAAACGGACAACGGTAGCAGTACGGATACGGCAAGCGATAAATCTCCGGAGCGAACGGTCCGAAATTATACTTATACGGGTTCACTTTCGCCGTCAGCGACATGGTTAAAAGAGTTCGCCCGTGAAAAGCGTTCTCAAAAGCGATGATGGCCGGCTTGCGGGTATACGCCCGGGCAATTTTGACGGCATTTTCCACTGCTTCCGCCCCGCTGTTCAAAAACAGCGTCTTTTTCGGGTAATCTCCCGGCAGCATTCCGCTGATTTTCTCCGCGAGGTCAATGTACGGCGCATACTGGAGAACGGCAAAGCAAGGGTGGAAATAGCGTTCCGCTTGCTCTTGTACCGCCGCCACCACATCCGGATGCGAATAACCGACGTTGAGAACACCGATGCCGCCGGCAAAGTCAAGATAACTGTTGCCGTCCACGTCCTCAAGAATAGCGCCGCTGCCCCGTTGTGCGAAAATAGGAGTCGCATTGGACGCCCCGCGTGGCACATATCTTTCCCGCCGTTTTCCCAACTCCACCGATTTGGGTCCGGGAACCTTCGTTTTGATCTCGATGCCGCCTTTTCCCATTTAGCCACCCCCATTATTACCTTTTCTTGTTAATTCGCTTTCTTTTGCCGCCTCTCCTTCCGGCCGGGTGGATTTTCCCGCAATGTCCGGCATAATCGGGCAGACGTCGCATCTGGCAGCGCCACAGCCGGCTGAATAAAAAAGGAAGAAGTCATTTCTTCCTTTCATTCAGCCCGGAACATCGCCGGCTTCCTTATTACAGTTCCACGGTTCCATGCCCAACCGTCTTGACCAATACCCGACCGTCACGTAAATAAAACTCCAAGCTTCGTCCGTAATTGTTCCCGGTATCCTCCCGGATGATCCGGATACCTTCCTGCCGCAGTACTGCTTTTACAGCATCAACGTTGCGCTCACCGATTCGCATGACATCGGAGCTCACCGGCATGGCGAACATATGGGCTCCGCCGGCTATCTTCGCCCAAACCCGGTGGCGATTCGCCCCCTGCCCGATCATCTTTTCCAACATAGCCGGGATTGCCTTATCGGCGAATTTTGCCGGATTATCGGAACTGCGGAATTGATGGCTGAACGGAAGCATGATATGAGCCAGACCGCCGATTCGCTGCTGCGGATCGTAAAGGGCAATGCCGACACAGGACCCGAGTGCCGTCGTAGTCAGGATATCATCATCAAGTCCGTTGCTGTATTCACCCATTTTTACATTAACGCTGATACCCATCGGCTGCCACCTTTAGTTTGTCCAAAATTACTTCCAGTAGTTCCGGGTCAGGTAGAAGGAAAAAGAAGCATTTAATTTTATCTCCCTGCGCAAGCAACTGAGCTTCCATAACCAGGGCGTAATCAAAATCCTGGCTGGCCCGAATCAGCGGGACGCTCAGAACAGCGCCAGCCATGTCCACCGCCACATCCGGGACGGAAGGCGACAGGGTCATACCAGTGAGGCCGGCAACCGCATTAAGAAAAGAAGCAGCCAGAATATTTCCCGTTTCCGTAAGCGCCGATTTTTCCATATCATTGAAGGCAGTCGCTTCCCCTTTCGGAAAGCCGAAAAGGGTACTGACGAGGTTGGCTGCACTCTCTACCGGTAAAACAAAGACGAAGCTGCCACTGGCGCTGCCGTCGATAGTCAAGAAGACACCGGCCACAATTTCCTCTTCCCCGCCCACCTGATCGGCAACTTCGGAAAAAGGCAGCAGCACTACCTCCGGAACGTCCATATCAATGTGCATATTCATCAGTTGAGAAAGGGATGTCGCGGCGTTACCCGCCCCGATGTTGAATACCTCCCGCAGAATGTCCCGTTGCCAGTCATCCAGATAATAACTGTTTTCCTCCATACGACCGCTCCCTCCCTTGCGCGGCAGCCCGCATTTATCGCACTGCCTGAACGATTTCGGCCGCGATGGCCGTAAGGGGGACGACTTTGTCCACCCGCCCGGTCTGGACTGCCATTTTCGGCATTCCGTAGACGACGCAGGTAGATTCGTCTTCCGCCAAAGTTTTTCCACCGGCTTCCTTGATGGCGATGACCCCTTTGGCGCCATCCGCCCCCATGCCGGTCAAAACAACTCCCACCGCTTTCTCACGACAGTGCCTGGCCGCGGAGGTCAACAGGTAATCCACCGAAGGACGGTAGCGGAAACCGAGGTCCTCACCGGTCAGGCGGATAAACCAGCCGGCGCGGTCAGCTCCCCCCACTACCTCCATATGAAAGGCGCCGGGAGCGATATAAACCGTGCCCCGGGTGATTGCGTCCCCCGGTTCGGCCTCTTTGACGTGCAGATGGCTTAAAACGTCAAGACGCTCGGCCAGTGAACGGGTAAAGCCGGGTGGCATGTGCTGAGCCACTACCACTGCCGCCGGCAAATCGGCCGGCAACTCGGGAATGAAACGGTACAAAGCCTGCGGCCCCCCGGTGGAACAACCAATGGCAACCAGCTTCGTCGCATTACCCGCACCGGCGCCAGCCGCTGCTTTATCCCGCTGCACCGGTTCCACCGGTGGGTTGTACGCCGTAATCCGGCTGGCTGGGTACTTCGCCGCATGCTTGATCTTCTCCCGCAGTTCCAGGCTGATGTCTTCAATATTCTTCAGCGGTGCCCCGGCCGGTTTGGTAACAAAGTCGAAAGCACCCGCTTCCAAAGCTTCCAAGGTAACCTTGGCCCCTTGCCTGGTCAAGCTGCTAAGCATAATTACCGGCAACGGCCCGTCCTGCATCATCCGGCGCAGAGCGGAGATACCGTCCAGCACCGGCATTTCCACGTCAAGCGTAACGACGTCGGGCGAAAGCTGCGCAATTTTTTGCAAAGCGTCGTTACCGTTTGTGGCAGTGCCGCAAACAGATATTTCCGGGTCCTGGTTTAAAAGGTTGACAAGAACGTTCCGCATAAAGACCGAATCATCAACTACCAAGACTTTTATTTTTTTCTCCAAGTCCCGACATCCTCTGCTGTTAAATTAGCCGATGGCTTTCGTGACAGCTTCCATGACCTTTTCCGGCTGGAACGGCTTGACGATAAAATCCCGCGCCCCGGCCTGAATAGCATCGATGACCATCGATTGCTGTCCCATAGCGGAGCACATGATGATCTTCGCTTGCGGATCAAATTTCTTGATTTCTTTAACCGCTGCTAGTCCATCCATCTCCGGCATGGTAATGTCCATTGTCACCAAGTCGGGTTTGCTTTCCTTGTACTTCTTTACGGCGTCGCTTCCGTCAACTGCTTCGATTACTTCAAAGCCTTTTCCAGTCAGAACATTTTTCAAGATCATCCGCATAAAAGCCGCATCATCCACTACCATTACTGTGTTTGCCATTCGTCGCCCTCCCAATCATGCACTCTTGCTATTTACTGTCCAGGCCGAGAGTACCTCCGCGCGCGGTATCCGCCGCCTCCGCTCCCTGTTTCTCCGGGCGGGTACGCAGACGCGGAGACAAAAATGCTTTCAATTTCTCTTCCACAATGCGTGGGTTGTCGCCGGCTTGCACCGAAAGGATACCTTCAATCATAATTTCCTTGAGGAAAATCTCTTCCCGACTCTTAATCGCCAGTTTGCCGGCCAAAGGAAGGAACAGGAGGTTTGCCAGCACCGCCCCGTAAAAAGTAGTGATGAGGGCGGTGGCCATACCGGGGCCGATTGCATCCGGGTCTTTCAGGTTCTTCAACATTTTCACCAGACCGATAAGCGTACCAATCATGCCGAACGCGGGGGCCAGCGAGCCAGCCGAATCGAAGATGGCTTTACCGGCCTTGTGCCTCTCCTCCAGGAAAGCCAAATCGGTTTCCATAATGCTTCTGACCAATTCCGGGTCGGTCCCGTCGACAATCAGCTGGATACCCTTCTTGAGGAACTCATCGTCCAGTTCTTCCGCGTCGCTTTCTAAAGCAAGCAATCCCTCCCGCCTGGCCTTGGTGGCAAAAGTAACCAGTTGGTCGATAATATCTAGCGGGTCGATATTCTTCTGCTGGAAAAGAACTCGGAGGGTTTTCCCGACCTCGCGCAGATGCTTGAGCTGGAAATTGATCAGAATACCGGCTAACGTCCCTCCCAGCGTAATTACAACCGACGAGAAATCATAAAATGCCCCCAGGCTGCCACCGAGCATAATTCCCCAGACAATCAGAAAAACACCTGAAACAATACCGACAACCGTTGTAATATCCATCGTTTACCACCTTCAGTCCGCGGTTTTAACCGCTTCCGTTCTCTTGCCCTTATTGATTAGCGGTGATGTATTTGATCAAACCGGGTATATCGAGGATGAGCGCAATCGATCCGTCACCAAGGATAGTGGCGCCGGCAATGCCGTCGATTTGGCCGAAGAAACTGCCGAGCGACTTGATGACCATCTCTTCCTCCCCGATTAAGTGATCGATAACCAGACCAACCCTGCGTTCACCAGTCCCGACGACTACGACATAAAGCTTTTTGCGCTGCCGCAGCGGTTCGGCCGGATAGTCGAAAACCGTGGCCAGTTGAGTTAGCGGGAGGACCTTTTCCCGCAATACGATGACCTCCCGACCGTTTACCGTCTTGATGACTTGCGGGTCCACCATGATTATTTCTGCGATGGCGAGCAGCGGAACAGCGTAAACCCGTTCAGCCACACCGATAAGCAGCGCCTGCATAATCGCCAGGGTCAGCGGCAGTTTCACTGTAAATTTCGTTCCGCCGTCCGGGCGATTCTCGACACTGATTGCTCCGTTCAGCTTCTCAAGGTTCGTTTTCACCACATCGAGGCCGACCCCGCGCCCGGAAATGTCGGTGACCTTCTCTGCCGTACTGAAGCCGGGCATAAACAGTAATTCGATAGCATCCTCTTCTCCCAGCGTCTTGCTTTGGTCCGGACCGATCAATCCCTTCTCGACCGCTTTGGCTTTAATCCGCTCGTAATCAAGCCCCTTGCCGTCATCTTCCACGGTAATCATTATGTGATTCTCGGCGTGGAAAGCGGAGAGAGCAACCGTTCCCCGCCGCTCTTTGCCTCTTTTTACTCTTTCTTCCGGCAATTCGATTCCATGGTCGACCGAATTACGCAACAGGTGCATCAGCGGATCAATAATTTCTTCCACTACCGACCGGTCAAGCTCGGTTTCTTCACCCTGGACAACAAAATCGATGTCTTTGCCGGTCTCCTTGGCCAAATCCCGCATCATCCGCGGGAAGCGGTTGAATACGTGTTTAATAGGCAGCATGCGTGCCTTCATAATTTCTTCCTGCAGATCATCAGATATCTTCGACAATTGCAGAACGGCGTCGTTCAAGTCGCGGGTCAGTTCGTCCGACTCGTACTTCCCCACGAACGTCTCCCCGATGCGCGACAGACGGATCCGTTCAATGACCAACTCGCCGACCAGATTTAACAGGTTGTCGAGGGAGGCCACATTGACACGAACCGTTTTGTTGCCGACCGTTCGTCCCGGACTGTGCGCTTCCGTCTTTACTGTTTCGATGCCTGGCCCTAATTTGCTCCCGTTCGGTTTAACGGCATTGTTATCCAGCAGACCGGATGAGTAAGGGACGACGGTCGCCAGTTTAATTTCCGAAACAGTCTCCGCGGCAATTTTCAGTTCATCGGCACTGCGGGCGGTTGCCACCACTACTTTCAAGGCTTGCTCGGCCGCTGCCCCTTCCCACTCTTCCTGCCCGGGGGTTGCCTGCAACACTTCGCCCAAAGCCTTCAGATTATTCAGGACCATAAAAGCGCGTGCCGATTTCATCGAACAGTCTTCTTCCATCTCTGTCGTAACCAAATATACGGCAAGCCCGCCGGCTTGCATCGCCTCGATCATCTGATTGTTTATTTTCCCTGCGACGGCAGCCGCCGGCTCGGCCAAGGCGGCGGCAGTATCGGCCCGCGCGAATGAACCGATGCTGTCGCCGGCAAGGACACGTTTCAGGGCGTCCACAATAGTACTGATATCAACTTCCGTGTCATCCCCGGCAACTATCCTCTCCCGGATATCCTGCAACACGTCGAGACAGGCAAACAGCAAATCGGTAATTTCCGGACCCGCCTTCATCTCTCCGTTCCGAAGCCGATCCAGAACGTTCTCCATCTCGTGGGTCAGTTCACTCACGATGGTTATGCCCATGGCGCCGGAGCTGCCTTTGAGCGTATGGGCACACCGGAACAGTTCCTGCAAAACGGATTTATCGTCGGGGTCTTTCTCCAAAGCCAGGATATGTTGTCCCAAAGCCTGCAGCATCTCATCCATTTCTTCCAGAAAAGCGTCCAGGAATTTACTCATCCCATCGTCGTGCTTCATTCTATCCCCCCGTCCGTTTGTCAGATAACCGATTTCCCGCTTTGGATATCGGCCCGGAAAACCGCTGCCAGATCCATCAGCACAATCAGGTGGTCACTGCTCTTCACAATCCCCAGCAGATAGTCGGTATTCACATGTACAACCAGAGGAGAGATCGGTTCAACCTGGCTGTCATCCAGCCGGTGCACTTCATTCACGGCATCGACAATCAAGCCGAGGGTGCTTTCCTCCACTTTGACGACGACAATGCGACTTTCCTCGCCCAGTTCACTGCAGGGTAGCGCCAGGCGTTTGCGCAGATCAACCACCGGGACGATCTTGCCCCGCAGATTAATCACCCCGTTGACATACGGCGACGTACGGGGAACATGAGTTATGTTCTGCATTCGGATGATTTCCTGAACGCTTTCGATGTCGACTCCGTAAGCCTCTCCCGCCAGGTCGAAGACGACTAGTTGCCGTTCCTCTTGCTCCAACTGTTTCTCTTCATCCATCGGCGCCACCTGCCTTTACAATTGTCAGATCAACCAAAAATAGACAAAAAAGGATACAAAACCCCCTCTTTCGTAATATCGAACCGACAATAGTGTTTACTTACGGTCACTACTGCCGGTTATCTTCCCTTTGCCGTAATTATTGCTGCCTACCTTCCATTTACACCCCGACTTGCCTTGGGCAATATTCTTTTCAGCAGGAGGCCGAATTTTTCTGTCGAATTATCTCCTGAAACAACCGCGGGAGGGATGCAATTTGGATAACGATTATGAAAGCTTTAAGCAAAAAATCTTCCGGAAAACCGGCATCAATCTCGACGAATACAAACACCAGCAAATGCACCGCCGCCTGCGCAACCTGGTGGATGCCGCGAATGTCCGGACTTTTACCGAATACCTGCCGATTTTGGAGCGCGAACCGCTGGAATACCAGCGTTTCCTGGATCGCATCACAATCAATGTTTCCGAATTCTTCCGCAATCCGGAGAAATTTGCGGAGTTACAACAGAAGATTATTCCGGAACTCAGGCAAAACAACCGCGGCTTACGGGTCTGGAGCGCCGGCTGTTCCAGCGGGGAGGAGCCTTATTCCCTGGCCATCCTGCTCGAAGAAGCCGATCCCGGGGGACGCTGGCAGATAATCGCCACCGACCTGGATGAAACAATTTTACGGCGTTCCCGGGAAGGTGTCTATCAGGCCAAGCAACTCGTCAATGTCGACCGGCGCTTGCGGGACAAGTATCTGATCGCCACCGGCGAGAATTTCCGCGTGAGCGATAAATTGAAAGCGAAAATTACGTTCTCGCGTCAGAACTTGCTGACCGACCCTTATCCCGAGAACTGTGATTTGATTCTCTGCCGCAATGTCCTCATTTACTTCACCGACGAGGCAAAAGAAAAGATTTACCCCCACTTTGTCCGAGCCCTGCGGCCGGGAGGTTTCTTCGTGACCGGGAACACGGAAAGTATCTTCAACCCGGAGCAGTACGGTCTGTCGACCTATTCTTCCTTTGTCTACCGCCGTAACGGTTAAAAGAAAAAACCCGGGATTCCCGGGTTAATTGCTTTTTCCGCTGCCCTCGGCGTCGACGATCAATTTGGAACCATCGTCTTCTCCGTCGGCACCGGCTATTTCTTTGTTCGCTTTGCGCGTTTTGAGTACTAAATCAACCATCAGATTGACCGCTCCGATGAATTTGTCGTCGTGAAACGGCAGGAAGGTCATAATGCACCCACGCAGTTTTTTCCCCTTATAGGGGGTTATTTCCAACGAGCGTCGTTTTCCCCATTTAAAAAAATCAATATCATCGTAATTATAGGAAAAACAGAGCGGACCGTGGTAAGCACCGGCCAAAAAACCGGCTTTCAGCATCATGACCCGCTTATCCGTCGCAACCAGAGCTTCGCCGGCACCGCCTTCAATGCAAATTCGCAGTTTTTCTCCCGGCTGCAGGTTTTCCTCAAGAACTTTCTTCAGTCCCCCCTTCAACTCTTCCAACGGCGGGGGGGGAATGTGTTTAGTCGGACGCAAATTCTGAAACGTCATTGGCCGCAATGTTATCACTTCCTCTTCGGTCATTCTTCTCCGGCGCACAGAAACCGTCGAGATTTTGGGTGAACTTACCCGATATGTATTATTATAGTCGATTTATTTCCTTAGCACAAGTCGCTGCGGTGCCCTGCCCGGTTTTTCTTGCCGCCAAGGCCGTCAGACCATATCTTTCCACCCAAGCCAAAGCTATATGCAGCAAAAATCAACGGATTGTATTCCGGTATTCTTTTCTGATTCGGGCCGGTAAACTATTGAACCCCGGACTCTTGTGTTATAATAATGACTGGTAAGGCATATATTCGGTAAGGAGGGCGTGCTATGGAAAAACAACGGGTTCTGGTTTATAAGACGAACGACTTCGCTACTTTGAAGGAAATGGTCGAGGCGCTGGATGCTGAATACAACAAGGAGTGCAAGGACGTCAGCCTCTTCCGTCGCCTCGGGAAATACTGTATCCGGGTTACGGCCGAAGCGGAAGATAGCACTCTTGATTCGATTGAAGCCATGATGGCCAAGTACGGAGTCGCCGCCGACCTGAATTTGACCGCGCTCATTCGGGAGTCGGAAAGCATGGTGGCCGAAACGGGCTTTGCCTACGTCCGGGGCGGCGGGATTCTCTAGGCCTGAACGCTAGCGGGGCTGTCAATAACGACAGCCCCGTTCTTTTTGGGAGGGTTAAAGCATTCGTTATCCTGGGAACGGTTTTCTTCGGCAGCCGCTTGGTCAAAGCCCGCAGCTTAATGCCCCGGCGTCAAGCAGACGGGTTACGCAGGCACCGCCGCAGTGGGCGGTAATCAGTTCCGCCATTTCCCCGGTCGCCGCCGCGATTTCTTCCCGGGTGACCGGGGCAAGCCCCTCGAGAACTATCACCGCTTCCCGTGTTTCCGTCGTAAGTTTGGTCTTGTCACTTTCCCGCCAGTTCCAGCGCCGGCAGAGGACATCCCTGGCGTCGGTATAGACAACTTCGCCGGCTTTGGGATTGTCGGGCAGATCGGAATTCAGGCCGATGTAACGCTCATTGCCGGTAGCAAAGGTCAGGGTGACATCGCCTTCAACCTTAGCCAGATCTTCGCCGCCGGCCGGGATAACATATTTGAGCGAGATCGAGTTGTACAGGTCGACAAGCGGGTTGATGGAAGGAAGGACATCGCCCTTCTGAACACGGCGGAGTAACGCTTCCACTGAACAATTGTATTTGCTCGGCTTGGCCCCGAAGGCTGAATAGGCGTTCCGCCAAGGGATGATCCGGGGATGCTGGCCGAGCGGTGACGCGCCGAGGGAATATCTGACTTCCGCGGTCCGGGTAGCCAGCAGTTCGGCTGCTGCACCGCCCGGGCGGTTGTCGACGCCGCGGGCGATCACGACTCCGATACAAAGGGAAGGGTACATAGCGACGATTCGAGGGTCGATCGTAAGCTGCACAAACAACGCCTCCTCACACTGTCGGCGGGAAAACCCCCAAAACGCCGTTTTTTTGGGGGGAATCCGAAAAGACTTTTCTTCTCCGCCGTTATTTGGTATGATAATAGTTGGTATTACTATTAATGGAACGGGTGATGAACGTGGATAAAACGCACAGCGGAACCCGGCACTCCCGGCAGCGAGACGTTATCCTGCGGGTTCTCCGCAGCACCGATTCCCATCCTACTGCCGACTGGATTTATGAACAGGTCAAACAGGAAATCCCCAATATCAGTCTGGGCACCGTCTACCGCAATCTTAACTTTCTGCGGGATGCGGGCGAAATTCTCGAACTCACCTACGGCAACACTTTCAGCCGCTTTGACGGCAACGCGGCCAATCATTACCACTTTATCTGTGAGGAATGCCACCGGGTAATCGACCTGCCCGAGCCCATGCATACGGAAATCGACGCGGCCGTCGCCGCCAAGACCGGCTTTGCCGTCAAGGGCCACCGGGCGGAGTTCTACGGAATTTGCCGCAACTGCCGGCTAAGCCGGAACTGACTATTGTCGATCCGACACGGCGAAAGGGTAATCGGGCAGGACTTCGACGATCTCCAACTCCGGTCTTTCCGTCAGACGGATCTCCTGCCATTCGAACAGCGGCCGCTGGTAGCGGTCGGTTATCACCCGGACCACCGGGCGGTAATTGAACTGCTCCTCCTGTCGGGCAATTACGCCGATCTGGCCGGAAGAGAGCCGGACGATTGTCCCGTTGGGGTAAAGGACTACCCGGTCCAGAAAGCGCCGGACAAGCTGCCGGTCAAATTGCGTTCCCATCGCTTTCAGCATCACATTATACGCCTCGTTCAGCGGCAGGCGCGGCCGGTAAACCCGATCGTTGGTGATGGCATCGAAGACATCGGCGATCGCGGCAATTTTGGCGGTTTCGAGAATATCGTCCGCCCCGAGTCCGCGCGGGTAGCCGCTCCCGTCGATCCGCTCGTGGTGCTGGAAAGCGATGTGGGCGGAAAGCAGGCTGATGTCGAAATGCTGCCGCAAGATGTCAAACCCGAAATCCGGGTGTTTTTTTATTGTCAGCCATTCCTCTTCTGTAAGCTTCGCTTCTTTCTGGAGAACGGCGACCGGCACTTGCGTTTTGCCGATATCGTGCAGCATCGCCCCGACCCCGAGCTCGTAGAGCTGATCATAATCGTAATATAGACTGATGCCCAGAACGAGCGAAAGGGTGCAGACGTTGACCGAATGGGCGAAAGTATAGTCGTCGAAGCAGCGGATGGTGGAAAGTCCGGCCAGGATCCCGCTATTGCTCTGCAGTTCCTCGATTATCTGACGGACGGAATCCTTGATTTTGAGACTGTCGATAGTCTCTCCCTTTTCGTACTTTTCCATCGTCTCTTTTACGGCCTGGACGGCCCGGTGGCGCGTCTCGTCGCTGATGATATCGTCAACGGCAATGCCCCTGGTGAATTCGTCGTGGATATAGACGCTGCGGTAACCCTTGCTGAGCAGGCGCTCGACGTATTTCCCCGTCAGGGTCACCCCGGCATGGAGCAACACTTGGCCGTCCAATCCGAAGATCGACCGCGCCAGTTGTTTGCCTATGACTATCTTGTCCAAGTAAACCATCCGCATGTCGCGTCAATCCCCCAGATCCGGCTTATTTCGGATACCGGCAACGCAAGGCCGGGGCAGGAAGAACCGGAAACGACAAAATGCTATCGATTATCATACCATTCTGTATATTCCGTGCCGCCGGGGAAATTCCTCCCGAGCCGCTATGCCGCAAACAGAAAGAACAATGATCGGAGAACTTATTTCAGTTATTCCGGGCGTACCTGGAGCAGGGAAATGAGGAAACGGTCCGAAACAACTAAGGTATATGCATGGTTATGAATGCCAGGAAGAAGGAGTGATAAGACTATGAGCCGAAGGAAAAAGCTTGCTCTGTTTACGGTAGCCTTACTGGCGGCGGCGATATTGGCCGCGCCGGCTGCACCGGCAGCCGGCCCTATTCAGCTGAGGGTTAACGGGGAACTCCTCGTTTTCGACGCCAACCCAATTATTGAGAATGGCAGGACGCTCGTTCCGGCGCGGGGAATATGTGAAAAGCTGGGCGGCATCGTGTCATTTGACCCGGCCACCCAGACTGTCACCATTGTCAAAGACACCACGACCATCAAGCTCCAGCTCGGTGACAACAAAGCCTTTGTCAACGGCTTGCTCTACCGGCTCGATGCGCCGGCCAAAGCGGTAAACGGCAGGACGTATATCCCGGTCCGCTTCGTCTCGGAAGCGCTGAAAACCGATGTCGGCTGGGACGCAGACGGCGGTATATCGATTGTCAGCAAGAAATCTTTACTGCAGGTGCTCGAAGAAAATCACCCGCAATTGGCTTATGCCTTGTATAACCAACCCACAAAGTACAATGCCGAAGTAGTTTCGGAGTTTATTATGGAAGCAGGTACTATGGCGATTTCAACCCGGACGGAGTTGCAGTTCAGTACAAACGGAGCCGACTTTGCGATGCTGGGCACCGTTACCGGCGATACGAGCGGACTGCCGGCCGGCATGGGGGACGAACCGACGGTCATTGAAATGATCATGACCGGGAACAGTCTGTACACGAAACTGCCGGATGGCACTTGGGAAGTCACAGCGGCGCCGGATGACTACTATGGTCAGATCAGTGACAATCCCACCGCCCAGATGGAATCGACCCGTGCTATGTTCACCAACTTGTACGACTACTCACTTACGCAGGAAGGAACTGCCACTGTCAACGGGCAGGAAACACAAGTATACATAATTACTTTCGACTTTGCGGAGGCACTTACGCAAAGCTTTCAATTTATGGACGAGTTGTACGGCACCGACAACGCCGGAGGCATGGGTGACATGATGAAAGCCTTCTCAGATATGTTTTCAGACGGACAATATACGATCAGGTACTATATTAATGACGCATCGCAGGCGGTCAAAGTCGAATCGGACTACTCCAGTTCGTTCGCCGTACAGGGAGAAACGATGAAAATGAGCGTGACTGCCGAATCCGTATTCACCAATATCGGTGAGGACATCGTTATCTCCGTGCCGGACATCAACAACTGACGGTAGGCGAATAATAATCCCCCGGCAGAGCCGGGGGTATTTCTTTAACGGGTATAACCCTGTACTACTAGCCACGCCTAAAGGGCGTTGGTACGATCTGCCACATGCGAAGAGACTGTTACTTGCTACCC
>Ga0228535_1000599_pt1 | contig 92025 bp, 76 predicted proteins | sample SJ1metagenome_FD_168457 | JGI IMG/M metagenome (GOLD analysis project Ga0228535, IMG submission 168457) | Enriched culture of PCE-dechlorinating microbial communities from Ithaca, New York, USA - SJ1 | ecosystem: Engineered > Modeled > Simulated communities (microbial... > Unclassified | place...
CCATAAAGAGGTTCAGGTTCTCCTCTCTTTTGCCCTCCTACCCTAAGCTGGCGGCGCGCCAGCTAGGGCACCTTGTCTGCGTCCTAACCTACGCTGGCAGAATGCCGGCTAGGTCAGAGCGAAGCCTACCGACATAGTCCCGAGGAGGTTTAACGAGGGAGGTGATCGAACGAGGTGCACGTCTGCGGTGAAAAGGTTATTAAAGATCCAGATCGGAATTCCTCATAGCATGGACCCCGCAGAAGCGGCGGGACCTTGTTCTCGGAATGACAAACAAGCAATGCCTTGCTTTTTCGTCTTCCCTCTGATGTCCCACGCTCGTTTTACCAGGTTTTCCTGTTGCCTGCCGCCTTTCTTTTTGGCCTTTCCGAGTCACGCCTTTTTGTCTTTCGGTTTCCGAGTCACGAGTTACGCGTCACAAGGTGCCCCAAGCGCAGCGACAGGGTACGAGTTACGGATTTCTACACATCCAGATTTCTTACTTCCTTCGCATGGGTCTCGATGAACTCACGACGGGGTTCGACCTTGTCACCCATGAGGATGCTGAAGTACTCCTCAGCCGTTACGGCGTCTTCGACCTCCACCCTCTTGCAGGTGCGAGTGGCGGGGTCCATGGTGGTCTCCCATAACTGCTCCGGGTTCATTTCGCCGAGCCCCTTGTAGCGCTGAATGCTCAACTTGCGGCTTTTCATTCTCTCCTGTAATACCTTAAGTTCCTTTTCACTGAAACAGTAGTGGATCTCCTTGCCGGCCTGCACCCGGTAGAGGGGGGGCTGGGCGACGTACAGGTGTCCTCGATCGATCAGCATGGGCATAAAGCGGTAGAAAAGTGTCAAAAGCAGGGTGCGTATATGGGCTCCATCCACGTCGGCGTCAGTATTATGGCAGCATATACCACCCATTCCGCAGATGAAGTTCTCGTCCCTTTCCACGGAAAAGTCGTAGACCCACTTCGAGGATGACTCAATTTCCCTTACTTCCGTGACCTTCAGTCCAACAAGATCCCCACTGAGGGGAGTGAAACGACGGTTCCCGTTTTTGCTGGAACCGTGGAGTATCTTTTCACTAAGCGGACCCGCAAGGAGGTGGTCCTGCCAGACGGATTTAATTATGTCAAGGTCATCCAGCGCAGAAACCGTTATCGTATGGTAGTTGTGCCTGGTCATTATGGGTTTGCCCCGTATGACCCCTTCAGTTCCGGATGGGTTCCGGGAATGTAATGTGGCAATGATGCCCATGGAAGAGAGCAGGTACAGGATACCCGCTGCAAGGTCCTTCGATGTGGAGGTAAATGATATGCCCGTCCTGCGGATCGTTCCATCCCCAAGGAAATAGCCTCGCAGAAATGCTTTCTTGAGTTCAAGGGGAACGTTGAACACTATGTCCGGCACCCGTTTTGAGTATGACCTGGCGTTATCAAAACCGAAAACAAGCCTGAAAACAGAGGAGAGGACCGAATTCAAAACCTTGAGCTCCCCGCATCGGCCGTTCTTCCCAGGGTACCAATTGAGGTCCAGCCCGAAGACCTGTCTGAATCTGTCGCAGATCTCCTCTCGAAGGGGTTCGTTGTTGGCCCCGATGGCAAACTTTATTCCCTGTCTCTGGTTCATGCTACCCTCGGCTGCAAAGAACCCCAGAATGGTCATGAGGTTAGCGTCCACCGGTATATGCCTGGGCACGGTTTTGGATGCGTAGTGTTCGGGCGTAAGGGCTATCTCTTGCCCTTCGAGAACTTCCAGCGAGCTTTCGGGGATCTCCTGCAGCCTGGCGTAGGGTTTTACCCTGTTGGCACAGGATCCGGAGTACTGGCTATTCCATGTATTTTCAATGGCAGAAGACCTGATCTCAACCTTGCCCATGAGTTCTTCCGGATCAAGCCCTACCGCCCGGGCATAGTTCATGAAATTCGTTACTGTCGGACGGCTGTTGCCTTTCTCCCAGCTGTAAAAGGTAACAGGCTGCTTTATGCCTGTCTTTTCACATATTCCCGCATTGGAAAGGCCGCACACCTTCCTGGCCGCCCCAAGCTTTTCCCGGACCCCCAGGGGGATCTCTACGCGTTCTTCTGTTAGTTCCGGGTTCCCCGAATGCTCTTCGATTATCTCTTTCTTCAACATATCCTCTACGGCCTTGCCCCGGACATAGAGACTTGAGTCGAGCCTGTCCTTTTTCGCGAAGAGTTCTTTGAGAAGGTCCAGGCTTTGGGCGACTTCCCCTTCCATGCTGATAGAGCGGGGGGCGACCAGCAGATCGCCTTCGACAATATCGCTGCCCTTTTTAAGAACCGCCTCGCCGTCGCTGCAGACGAAAACGCTGTGGGAAGAGGTTACCCTGACTTTTCGGCCGTAGGCGGTCCTTATCTCGTAAAGAGGTTCCTCTATGGGGTGCCGTATGACCTTTTTGAGCGGCCTGAATTGCGTGGCCTTTGTTTCAAGGTCGAAGCAGAGGACCTTGTAACCGTCGGGGCTTATTCCGCCATCGATGGTGCTGTCAATGAATTCTCCTATGCGGACCTGCCTGATCGATCCAAAGGGGTCTTTTACAAGGGTGGGCTCTTCACCATCTACGCTCATAACAAAGACCTTGTTATATCTGATGTTTTCTACATTGAAATCATCGCCCACGCCGGCGCCGAGGGCCTGGATAATTGTCCGGATCTCCTGGTTGTCCAGTGCCTTGTCGATGCGGGCCTTTTCGACGTTCAGTATCTTTCCCCGCAGGGGGAGTATGGCCTGGAAGTTGCGGTCCCGCCCCTGCTTGGCGGAACCTCCGGCGGAGTCTCCCTCTACGATGAATATCTCGCACTCCTCGGGATTGCGGCTCGAACAGTCGGCCAGTTTGCCCGGAAGGTCGAGCCCGGCAAGGGCGGTCTTGCGCCTTACCAGTTCCCTGGCCTTCTTGGCGGCCTCCCTGGCCAGACGGGCCTTTATGGCTTTCTCCACGACAGGTTTCAGGATGTCTGGACGCTCGTCTATCTCGGCCATGAGCCCGTCATAGAATATGGAATCCACGATCCCCTTTATCTCGCCGTTGCCCAGTTTGGTCTTGGTCTGCCCCTCGAACTGCGGCTCCGGGAGTTTCACCGAGATGACTGCCGTCATTCCTTCTTTCAGGTCATCGCCGGTGAGGTTGGGGTCTTTTTCCTTGATGACCTTGTTCCTTCTGGCGGACTCATTGATCGCGCGGGTCAGGGCCGTACGGAATCCCGATACGTGGGTGCCCCCTTCGATAGTGTTGATCAGGTTGGCAAAGGCGAATACCCTTTCTATATAGCTGTCGTTGTACTGGATCCCTATCTCCACGGTGACGCCTTCGCGCTGCCCCGATATTACGATCGGAGGTGAAAAGAGGTTGTTCTTTCCCCTGTTCAGGTATTCGACGAAGGAGGAAATGCCCCCTTCGTCGTGAAAGACCTTCTCTTTTTCAGAGATGTCGTCCTTAAGCTCTATCGAAAGACCGGGATTGAGGAAAGCCATCTCCCTGAACCTTCCGGCCAGGGTCTCCCAGGAGAACTCTATCTCGTCAAAGATGGAGGAGTCGGGCATGAATTCTATGAGGGTGCCGTTCTTTTCCGTGGGTTCGCCGCAGCAGAGGTCCGTTACGGGCTTCCCCTTCCTGTACGTCTGTCTCCACTCCCTGCCCTCGCGCCATACCGTGAGGTTGAGCCACTCCGAAAGAGCGTTGACGACGGAGACACCCACGCCGTGAAGGCCTCCGCTTACCTGGTAGGATTTCTTGTCGAACTTGCCTCCGGCGTGGAGGGTTGTGAGGACCACTTCCGCAGCGGGTCTGCCCGTCTGGGGGTGCAGGTCCGTGGGGATGCCGCGGCCGTTGTCCTCGACTGAGACATGCCCGTCGGGGTGTATCCTTACATCTATCCTGGAGCACCAGCCAGCCATGGCTTCGTCGATCGCGTTGTCGACGACTTCGTAGACTATATGATGAAGTCCCCTGGGGCCTGTGTCGCCGATGTACATGCCCGGTCTCCGGCGAACCGCCTCGAGCCCCTCGAGTATCTGGATGTCCTTTGCTGTGTACTGGCTTGAAGCGGAAGCTGATGCTGACGTCATAAGATCTTTCCTCCCTGGCGCATAGAGCGCGCCAATTCTTTTCCTTCCTCCATGAACCGTACGGACCTTTTTGCAAGGGTCGGGGGGGTGAACCCAGTGGCCATGACAGACCCGTCCCTCAGGAGCACGGCGGTCTCTCCCTCAAATCTCACGAGGGCCAGGACCCTTCCCAAGTGCACCATCATATTTTCCTCAAGGAGAAGAAACACCAAGGGGTCCCTCCTGAAAGGCAATGTTCACAACCTGTTTATTATATACCAAACAGGTCTTTAAAAGGGCTCAAAAGCCGGTTTTCAACAGGGTCAGGGCCTCTTTCGAAGGGATGCAGAGAACGCCTATCGCCTGGAGTTCTCCTATGCCTTTTTCATCAAGCAGGGAAATGGCATCGGTAACGGCCACGATCCGGAAATCCCTCTCGCTCGCTTCGTAAATGGTCGCCCTGGGGCAGTTTGGGAAGTTGGAGCCCGTTATTACAAGGGTGTTCACCCCTGATTCCGCAAGGTGCCGCTCAAGTGGGGTTTTGTAGAAGGATCCGAAACGGGGCTTGTAGATTATCCATTCTGCCTGACCGATCTGCTGAACCCCCCCGGACATGAGCAGTTCATGGTCCAGGGTGATAGAAGGGTGGGGGAGCAGGTCCGGGGCTATCTGGCTGGACTCCGACCCCGGGGCCAGGATAGGGGGGCCCGATAGTATCCTGGTTCTTCTGCACAGGTCAGCGTTGCTTCCGTCGGGAAGATAGAGGCGAACAATATGGATTACAGGCCTCCCGGCGTTCCTGAAAGCCCTTACGATCTCCGCTGCGGCCGGGACGGCGTTTGCGTTATCGGGCCTACCTGAGGGGAAACCCGGCAGGAACTCGCGCTGGACGTCAATTGTCAGCAGGGCCATTCTGAATGGGTCTGGTCTTGTCCACTCGTCCAAACAAGGTCACCTCACTGCCAAAATGATACCATGGCAGGCCCGAAAGAAGCCATTTCGACAGATTGAAAGAGTTTGAAAAACTTAATCAGTTCTGACCTTTAAGACTAAAAAAAGAGCCCCCTCCATCGAGGGGGCTTGAATTGCTTCGTCGATCAGGCAGACAACTCTTTCAGCGAGTCCAGTACTTTTGCCGCGTGCCCGGCAGCCTTGACATTATTCCAGGTCTTTGCCACCTTGCCGTCGGGTGAGATCAGGACGGTGCTTCTCACAACCCCCATGGACTCCTTTCCGTACATCTTCTTGATTCCCCAGGCGCCGTATGGCTCCAGAACCTTCTTTTCAGGGTCGCTGAGAAGAATGACCGTGAGATTGTGCTCGCCTATGAAGCGGGCGTGGCTTTCGCAGGTGTCGGGGCTTATGCCGATCACCACCGCACCGAGTCCGTGGAATTCCTCCTCCAGGGCTGAGAACTCGATGGCTTCAAGGGTGCATCCGCTTGTGTTGTCTTTGGGGTAGAAGTAGAGGACCACCCACTTTCCGGAAAACTCCTCCAGACATCTTTCCTTGCTGTTGCCGTCCTTCAGGCAGAACGTGGGTGCTTTCATGCCTTCCTCGAACATGACCGGTGAGCCTCCTCTCAATTGCCTCTGGGCGGAAGATGTTTTTCGGGGTCCTTGTGCTTGCCGTCGATAACAACTTCGAAGTGCAGGTGGGGACCCGTGGTCCTTCCCGACCTTCCAACGGTTCCTATCTTTTGCCCGGCAGATACGGTTTCGCCGGTTTTGCATATCATTGTGTCGCAGTGGGCGTAACGGGTCATTACACCGTTGCCGTGGTCAATAAGGATTGACCTTCCAAAACCGCTGCGCCATGCAGCCCGGACAACAGTGCCGGCCGCGGCCGCGTATATCGGGGTGCCCCTGGGGGCTGAAATATCAACCCCGGTGTGGAATCTGCCCCGCCTGGGGCCGAAACGCGAAAAGACCTTGCCCTCCACCGGCCACGAAAGCGAAAAGGAAGAAGATCTCGAGGGAGCAAAAGGGGTGGAGGGTGCCTCGGCCCTGGCAAGGGCGAGCAGTCCATCGAAGCCGGGGTGATCCGAAACCGGTTCCTTGAGCCTGGTCAATTTTGCCGGTTCGAAGTCGGTATCTTCGCGGATGTACAGACCCATGGTGGTCTCTCCATTTCGCCTTGCCCTTACCTCGGCAAGGGTTTCAATGAGGAGGGCGCCGTCTCGGGGGACGAGGATCATCTCCTTTTCCAAAGCAGCCTCGCTGCACTGGATCTCGTTGGCCCACTTTATGCAGGAACTCTCCACGCCGTATTTATCTGCGATGGCCTCCAGGGTCTCGCCCTGCTTTATCGGGTGTTCAATCCAGGGCAGTTCTTCTGCATAAGGGGTTCCGAAAAACAAAAAAATAAAAAAAGCCGTAAAGGCGGGAAACAGGGTTCTCCGGTATGGGTGCATTGATCCGTCATCCTTCCGTTCTCCTGAATTCCGAACCTGGTACATAAAATGATATTCCAATAGAGCCATTCAAAAAATGGGCAAATATACCCATTCATTCACGGGAAATGTCCTGTCCGAAAAAGCACCCGCCTTTCCAGGGGCAGACAGGGCATCTCTCCCTTGAAGGAGAGAATGGCCCCGAAACAGCCTCTGCTGCAGCGGCCGAAATGTCGCCCTCGAGTTCTTCCGGGGCAACTCCCGGATTTTCTATTCTTATCTCGGAGGTGTCCCTTAATGATACCAGGGCAAGATCCATCGGAACATTGCCGAAATGCCTCCGGGCCGCGACCGAGTAAAAAAGGATCTGGCTGCTGTAAAGGTCTTTCGGTGAGCCGTCGATCTTTCCTGTCTTGAAGTCCCTGATGAATACCGTCCCGTTTTCCCTCCACAGAATGTCGATGGCGCCCACCATAAGGGTGCCGCTTTCGAGGCGGATCCTGAAAGGCAATTCCTTCAGGCAGCACTCAGCCCTCCTGATCCTTTCCGCGATCGGAGAGGCAGCGAACCTGCCCAGCCAGTCAAACAGGGGGCCGCTCCTCGCTCCGTCAGACCATGGGGGCCTCAGTTCAGGCGGCAGGATGGCGGCCAGTCCCGCCCCTTCCCCGAGGGGGTCGAACCTGGAGAGGGTCTCGGGGCGCAGATCCCATCGCCTGAGGATCCAGTGGGCAAGACTGCCGAGGTCGGATCCTCCTGCGCCTTCGGAATAGAGTTCCCATGAAATGTCCAGGCCCTGCCGGTGTCTCATCCTGAAGGCGTAGGGGCAGTACCTGATAAGAGCGTAGGCCGTCGCGCTGATCCTTTCGAGGGTTTCACCCGCCCTTTCCGGCAGCCTTGCGGTGCCCCCCCTGATGACCGAAGGCGCAGGGGAGAGGGGTGGAACAGGAACGGCAGCTTCTGTAACCGGGGAGAGGCTGATGCCCCCCTCGATCTCCATCCAGTCCCTGACGGTCTCCAGCCAGGAGTGTTTCCTTGCCCTGGGGATACCTTCCTCTATGGGGCATGCCCCCAGAAGGATCAGGGAATCCCTTGCCCTGGTGGATGCCACGTAGAGAAGGCGCTGTTTCTCCTCCCGGGTCTCGTTGGTCTCAAGTATGTCGTGGATAGTTCCCGCCAGCGGTTTTTCTTCCCCATCGGGGCTCCACCCGTCGGGGAAAACCGTGGCGGCTATCCCCAGGTGCGGCGACGGGATCAGCCTGATGCCCTGGCCCCTGGTCCGGAGCCCCTGCTCAAGCCCAGCTACGGCTACGACAGGAAACTCCAGCCCCTTTGCCGAGTGGACCGTCATTATCCTGACCATGTCGTCCTGGTCCCCCAGGGTGTCTGCCTCCCTGGAATCTATTCCCTTGACGGTCATATAGCGCAGGTAGGATGCGCATCCGGAGAGGCTCATCCCCATGGAGGCTTCGTACTCCCTTGCCAGGTCCACGGCCCTTCGGAGATTCGCGGCAACCCTTGGGCGTTTCCAGGCAGGGCTGGAAAGGACGACTGAACTATCCTCCAGCAGTTTTGCCAGGGCACTGGATGGCCCTGCAGCCAGCCCGGTCCTTCGAAGGGCTTCGAATCTCGCCTCTTCATCGGGGCATTCCGCACGGAATAGTTCCCTTAAGGGGACCTTTGCGCTCACCGAAAGGGATATAAGGCCTGTTGCGACCTCCGGGGAAAGGCCGCTCAGGGGTGATGCCAGGAATGATGACATGGCGAGGGTATCATCGGGGTCTGCCGCTGCCTCGAGGAGCCTTACCGCGTCTCGCACCTCGCCCCTGCCGAAGTAGTTGCGGTTCCCCTCGAAATAGGTGGGTATACCTCTTTCTTCTATGAATACCTGTTCTATCTGGTCGTAGAATGCCCGCGACGGTACAAGGACCGCGAAGTCGCGGAATGAAACAGGTCTGGCATCGAACCCCCCGGCCCCGTCGGAGTCCCAGACCGTGGAGCCTTTATCGATGGCCTCCAGGATCCTGTCCGAAAGCATCCTCAGGACGGCGATCCGGATCCCCTCGGTATTCAGCCCCTCTTCAAGGTCTTGTGTGTCGGGTATCAAAAGTTCGAAGGGGGTTACGGTGGTTTCCTGGCGTTTGGCCCACCAATCCCTCGATCCGGGGGGAGCGAGGGGGGAGAATTCCATTTTTATCGATCTTGCGACACCCTCCCTCCATGTGTGGCCAAAGAGGCTGTTCACCCTGTCCATGACGCTTTGGCTGCAGCGAAAGGTCACGTCGAGGGGGATCAGTGAGTCGGGGTTTTCGGCAAGGGCTTCCCTGATCCTTCTCCAGAATATAGCCGGCTCGGCATGCCGGAAGCGATAGATGGACTGCTGCAGGTCGCCTACCAGGAAAAGAGTGCCATTCTGGGGCGCCAGGGTGCTGAGCAGTTCGTCCTGAATGGAATTGGTGTCCTGGAACTCGTCCACGATCACATGAAGAAATTTCCCGGCGAATGAGGGTTCGGCTGATACGGCGTCACGGGCTCCCCGAATCATGTCGTCGAATGACAGGGTGCCCCTTGCCGCTTTCGCGGAATCGAAAAGCCTCCAGCACAAGGCGATGATCTTCAGGATGTGGCTGCGGAGTCTGGTCTCGGCGACGGTGAAACCCTTCATGATCCACTGCGCCGCCGGGACCCAGGGCCCCCTTGAATTACGGAAATCCTTGAGCCTCTCCCCGGTTGCCGAGAGGGAGGCCATCTCGACGGCCTTCATGCACTTGCCCGTAGCCCCGGCGAGGTTCCCCAACAGGCCCTCCTTGCCCAGGAGGTCCATCACGAAACGGGGGAGTTCATCCTCCTTTGGTCCATTCTTCCAGGTCTCCATGAAAGCCGATGCCCTTGCAGAGAATTTCGTGCTGTCCTTCCTGAAAATGCCCGGTTCCCCGGCCTCGGGGAGGATCCTTTTCATCCAGGTCTCCCAGGCGTTCCGCCATTCCGGGGCAAAGACCTCCAGGAGTCCGGTCGAAATTTCAGCATCCCTTTCAGGAAGTTCGTCGGCCCAATTCCAAAGTTGCTCGGGGTCCAGGCCGCGGCTTTCGAAAAGCGGGATGGCCGAGGATGCGGCATCACAGATGGCACCTGCCCCGAAGGTGTTCACCAGGTCGGAGGTTCCTTCGGCGGAGAAGATCTCATCGGCCCTTTCACGCCATTGCCCCCCGAGGGTTTCTGCAAGGATTTCGGTTGTTTCCCGGTCTATGGACCTTTCGAGGTACTGCCAGAAGGCATTCTCCTCCGGCGGGGTTATCACCCGGATACCGGGGTCGACGTCGGCGCTGAGGCCGCACTCCGTCAGAACCCTCATGGAAAAGGCATGAATGGTGGAAATGTAGGCATCCTCCAGTCGTGAAAGGGGATCATGCATCAGGGGCGCGAATTCGGGAAGCCCATCCCTGACCTCCTCCATCAGACGCCGAATCCTCTCTCTCATTTCCAGGGCGGCCTTCTCGGTAAAAGTGATGGTGAGGATCCTCTCGACGGGGACCCGGTTCACCGCCACGAGCCTCACGAACCTCCACGCCAGGGTAAGGGTCTTTCCCGTCCCTGCCCCGGCGCTGACTACCACCAGGGGGTCGTCGGCCAGAACGGCCTTCACCTGCTTAGGCTCCAGGCATGCCGTCTCTTCAAGGTATCTTCTGAAGATCTCAGTCGGCATCGCCGTTCCCCTCCTCTGCAGAAACCGTTACGGGTGATTCTTTTCTCCGGCAGATCTCCTGGAATTCGCAATACCGGCAGACCTCGGTGTTGGTGTAGTCAGGGGGAAATCTGCTTTCCGTAACCGAGACAGACATGGCGCCGAGGGTCTCCGAAGCAAGGGAGATCATGTCAGTCAGGCCGTTTCGGGACCTTTTCTTCCACCGGGCAAGGATTGCCCCGGCTGAGCCTTCCAGGCGGCCAGTGACGGAACAGTCGGCCTGCGAGAGGAAGGCATACCCCGATGTCTTTATACCCTTTGCCTTCTCCAGGAGAACTGCGTAGGCTGGAAGCTGCATCGATCCGGCAAGGCCGTTGCCCCGCCCCGTCTTGTAGTCGAATATGACCGCCGTGCCATCCTTCAAAATGTCTATCCGGTCGAACTTGCCACGGAAAAGAACTCCATCCAGATCGATCTCTATCATCTGCTCCCGTTCCTGGGAGACCCTGTCATCCGCAAGCCCGGCATCTTCCATCTCCTGCTGGAGTGATGCCATCCTCCATGTATTCCTCTTAAGCCTGGACAGGTGCCTGGGAAATTCCTTCAGTGAAGGGTAGCGCTCTTCGACCGCCTGAGCCCAGCAGTCTTCCAATAGACAGGTGAGGTTCCCCCCTGTATCCATTCTGTGGTTCCATACCTTCTCCCAGACGGCATGAACGAGGTTGCCCGCCTCAAGGGGGTCGAATCCGTAAGGGCGCCCCTGTTCTATCTTCAGGACCCTCGAAGCGTAGAACTTGAAAGGGCAGGCTTTCCAGGTGTCGATCCCGCTTACGGGAACCTTCTTCAACATCCCGGAGGGCCAGGGTGTCGCAGGGGGTATCATTTTTAACCTTGCCGGCACCCGGGGCGGGTCGGAACTTCTTGCCTCCACCTTTTCGATGACTGTTTCCTCGTCCCTCGGCAGCACGTCCCTCATCGACCTGGAAAAAGGAGGCTCACCCCCGGCAGGTACCGTCCACGGAGGAGTCCTAGAGGTTGCCGACTCCAGGAAACGGGAGGGCTGCAGGGGTCTTCCGGAAGCGTCCTGAGAGGGGCGGGAAGCAATGCAAAGCTCGTCTGCCGAGGCTATCATTCTCAACAGCAGAGCCTCGCGTTGTACCCTCTTTTCCCTGAGAAGGGGGAGGTGGGACGGGGACAGCCCCGTATCGGGGTTGTTGTGAATTGCCTCTTTGTGACTGTCGTCCAGCAGGGGAGATTCCCGAAGCCGCCCCGGCCAGGCGTCAGTTGTCAGACCCGTGGCTATGAATATCCCGTGCCTGGCCAGCACCGGGGGGCTTCCGGCGTACAGGTGGAGGCTGTTGCGCCTTCCGGGCGGCTGCCAGACCGTCGACCTCTCGCTCCAGGCGGAGAGAAAGGCCACGGCGTCGCCCCCCTTAAGGGCGTCAACACCGGCGGGTCCTATGCCAGTCTCCATCTCGGCCATTCTGTCGAGTTTCTGGTCCAGTTCCCTGACAGCCGCGTTGAGGCGCCTGGCCGTTTCGTCCAGTGAGGGATGATCGAGAATGAAACGCGAGATGGAAAGACCCGTATCCGGAGGGTCTCCCTCCCCGGAAAGTGACCTGAGAGATCTCAGGAGCTCCGAAGGGGTACCGCCCCTGGCAATGGATGATACGAAGGAGACCATGCGCTCGAAAAAGGCCGACACCCCGTTATCCCCTTGTCCCTTCAGGAAGTTTCTCCAGGCGTTCTCTCCCCGGGGGCCTTCCTGGAGGCACTTCGACAGGGGAAACCCGTCGGGCGAGATCCAGGGCTGTGAGAGGATATGTGCCGTCTCCTCCGCGGGGTAACCCAGGGAGCCAGCCTCAATTGCCGAAGAGGCCGTCTTCCAGAGGGGTGTTTCCGAGACTCTGGGACCCCCATTCACGGTATAGGGGATCCTGTACCTGGCAAGTATCTCCTCGGTGCATCCAAGGCGCAAAGGATCGACGGAGAGTCCTATGTCACCCCAGCCCGGGAAAGGCTTTTCAAGCCGCATGCGGAACTCTCCCTCCCCTGAGCTCCAGAGTGCCAGGTTCCTTGCAAGGGTCTCCAGTTCCATACGATGGTCCCCTGCAGAGACCGTGAGAAGGGGTACCGGTTCCGGGATCGTCCCGGAATTGCCGCCCTGTAGATCGGCAGTAAGCTGTGCCCTGGCATCATGTATATCCAACCCACTCTCGGGCATGAAAACGATCACCCTGGCCCCCAGGCGTGAGAGTTCCCGGATAAGTCCTGTCTGGGAACGGGTAAAGCTCATGAAACCGGCAAATACGAAGGCTCGTCCCGCTACCCAGCGTGTGGCACGGGCGGGGTTGCCGGAAAGGGTAACGCGTGTTACCGAGGCCGACTGGGCACTGTCCGTGAGGGAGTGGTGTTCCAGGTAGGAGAGGTAGTCCCTGTAGAGGCGGCAGAGCAGTGCGCCCGGGGCGGGGAGTCTGGTGCACCCGGAACCTTCCGTGCATGAACTGCAGCCCAGGGAAAGGGCCAGCGCTTCAGGGGGCACTTCCTCCCTCAGGAGTTCCCTGAGGTCCTCCCCGAGGGTCCACACAAAACCGCTGTGCCTGGTTCCGGGGGGGATCGAATTGTCTTCCTCGCGGGCAATGAAACATTTTAGAACGTGTCTTACGATAAGCCAGTGGTCGGGAGGATCGATCTGCCTTCGTCTCTCCTCCCGCGGTGTCTCCATCTCACGGGAGGTCACGCGGTAGAGATCTTCCCACCTCAGGATAGATGGTTCCGATGCGCCGAAGGAGACGCTGTCGGCCAGAATATCGCGGAGCAGTCCCCGGTCGCCCGGGGTCGGTACCAGGAAGAGAGGCGACGGATCACGCTCCCTTCCCAGTTCGGCCAGTTCGGCCTCTATCTCAACCACCCTGTGGTATCCGGCAATTCTGACAGGCATCAGCTTCCCTCCCACCTTATATTAGCAGGAGGGGGGCGAGTTGCGTGAGACGTGAATCGTGAGAGGTTGAACGTGAACCATGTACCGTGAGTCGTGTTTTGCTTTTGCTATTAACGATTCACGAATAACGGTTTACGAAAAGGATTTTTGCCCCTACCTATACCCCTCGAAGGGACCTCTCCACCTGGGGCTGTAAAGCTCCTGGGACTGGTTACCCTGCATCTGCCAGTTGCCTGCCTGATTTACAGTCGTCCCCTGGGTCATGGTGTTTCCCTTTCCGGTGGTCTGATTCGTGAAAACGTCTCTGCTCTTCTGCATCTTTTTTCTCCCCTTCCTGGATTTTCCCAGATGTGGCCGCATTCCCATAAAAAAACCGGGGCCCCCTTTTGCGAGGGGGCCCCGGCTCCGGTTTGCGGTTGCGCGCCTACAGCGCGACGGCCGCCCCGGGAGGGGACCCCCACGTAAGAACGAGAATAATTATTACGATGGCGCCGATGGCTACTGTGCTGCCGGGCATAACGTTCTTCACGCGGTTTCCCTCCTTCTTCAAGGCTGACCGTATCTGGATATTTCGAGCATTTTATAACGCCGGCCCGGCACTTGTCAACGGGCAGAGTGGGCTTAAAACCCAGGTGTCAGGAGGCAGGCAACAGGCATCAGGAAGGGCAATTAAATGTGACGTGAGACATGAGACGGGAGAAGGAAAGATCAAATGTGTAAACAGTGAACGGTCTACGGTCAAGGGAAACGGGAAAGGCAAAAACAAATCAAAGACAGGGCAATTATCCGCAGATGGACGCAGATGAAAGCAAAGACCGTTTCTGTGGTGCAAGATTGGTCTTGGGGCCTGCTCTTTCGTCTCACCTCTCGTCTTGCTTCTTGCGCATTAGCGTATGCAAATAGGGCATTTCAAGATCTGACCCTAATGTTTGGTTTTTCAAGAGAAAGGGGACGGCTTTCGCCGCCCCCCGGTAATTACTGGTTTTGGTTCTGCTATTTCGTTTAACGTTTAACGTCTCACGCGCGTTTCGTTCCAGTTTTTCCTGTTGCCTGTCGCCTGACGCCTTGTTTTTACCTAGAACTCCCACTGGAACCGGATCCAGCCGCCGTGCGAGGTGCTGTTGTCGCTGTAGCGGCCGTTGTAGTTCAGCGATACGTCCATGTTATTCATGTTGTATAGCGACATCCCTATATCCGCCACGAAGTAGTCGTCGTCGAGGTTCTCGGTGAACCAGTGCGTCGTCCCGCCCCAGCTCTGGTCGATGGTGATGCCTTCGCCGGATAGTACGTGCACCCAGGCAAGGCGGAACTGCGGCGAGAAGGTCGATCCGTCTTCCTTCTGGTACTCGCCCTTCAGGCGTATTCCGAGCACGCTCTCCACCACGGTCGTGTCGAACTTTCCGTAGGTGAAGCCGTTCTTCTCGCTGTAGCCGTCACGCTCGAAGTAGCCGACGTTCAGGCCAACTTCGGGGATGATCTGCCAGTTGGAGCCTTCCCCTATCTCCTTCGCTACGTAGCCGAACCGTATGTCGTTCGTTACCGCCCAGCTGTCGAAAGCTGCCGTGGCGTCCCCGCCTGCCTGCTTCCTGTACGTGTCGTGGTCCGTAGAGCGGTATGTCAGCGTGTTGGAGAGTATCCAGTTCCCCGTCCTCTTGCTTATGTAGCCGCCCAGGTGCCAGGTGTCCTGGTTCTCCCAGTCGGAGGCGGCCATGGGTACGGAGGTGAAGTCCATCTCCTTTTCGGTGTAACCTGCATACAGACCCCACACTGTGTCGGGGCTGCTCTTCTTGTCGATGCCGATGCTCAGACCCTTCTGGGTGGAGTCGAACCCCGCGGAGAACTCCCCTGACGGGTCGCGCTTCGTCTGTCCCGCAAGTACCCGGGCGTGGATCTTCGTTTCACCCATTTCCATGTCGTTGATGCTGTCGGCCACGTCCTGCAGGTGGTTGGCCATCACCCACCTCAGCATCGACCAGTCGTCGATCGCCGAGACCAGCCCCAGGGCCGCTTCAGAGAAGCTGTAGCCTAGGAAACTTGTGTAGAGGTAGCTGCCCCCGGTGATCCACTGCGGATCGTAGGGCGTGAAGTACGGGTTGTTGACGAAGTAGGTGTCGAAGTCCTGATAATAGTTCTCGCCCCTTATATACCTGTAAAGACCAGGCTGTGTGGCCATGGACATATCGATGGTCACTGAACCTCTTATCGCTGCGTAGTTGTTGACCCAGAGCGGCACCGCGTCGGGGTCTGTGACGGAATCAGGGTTGGCGAACAGGTAAAGGTTGGCGCCTTCTTCCTGGGTGAAGTCCTGCGTCTCGAACTGGGTCCCGGCCTCGACGGCCAAGGTTCCCTCGGTGTTCAGGGTTTCGCCAACCACGGAGGATCCGCCCTCAACTAGAAGGGTTCCGCCGCCGGCCTTGGTCAGGCTGCCGAAGTTGACCACCTGTGCCGCAAGGTCGCCGTTCATCAGGACCGCCAGGTCGGAATCCCCGTCTTCGTCCTCCAGGGTGTGCGAACCGGCAAGGACCGTGCCGTCGAGAAGTATGACGCTGCTGTTGTCGTCTGCGTAGACTGCCTGGGCCTGGGCGCTGTCCAGGACACCGGCGTTGATGAATGTTGTCTGGTTGTCGATCAGAACAGCAATGCTGTATTCACCGGTTGTCTTGATTGTGCCAGTGTTGACTGCCAGGGATTGATCCTCAGCCCACATGCCCCAGGCGTTGTTGCCAGAGGTTTCAACTATACCGGTGTTAATGGCGGTGGAATGATCCCCGGCGTAGATCCCAATTGAACTGTTACCTTCAGTAGTCACAAGTCCGCTGTGAAATGCGAACGAGTCGGTGTAGGCGAGTAAGCCGTGAGATCCTGTGCCATGGGTGATTATCGACCCCGTGTTGATGGCTGCCGAGTTATAAGTAGCTTTAATGCCGTAGGCTTGTTGCCCGTGGGTGGTTATCGACCCAGTGTTGAGGGCCATGGAGTTTACATTTGCCCACATGCCGTGGGCTTCATCGCCCCAGGTCTCGATGGAGTCTGAAGAAAGATTTGCCGCCAAAGAGTCAGAAACGGCGTACATGCCCCAGGAATTTTCTCCCTGGGTTGCTATTTCCCCGAAGTTCAAAGCAATGGAACTGTCTTCAGCAAACATGCCAATAGCAGCGAATTCGCCTGTCAATCCTTCTGTTCCGGCATCTATGCTGCCGGTGTTGACAATAAGGGAGTTGTAGCGACCATACATCCCATAAGAATATCTGTCGTGGGTGATTATGTTGCCGCTATTGAATGCCATGGAGTTGGTATAGGCAGTCATGCCTGGGGCTCCGTCGCCCAAGGTCTCGATCGTTCCGAAGTTCAGGGCAGCCGAGAAGTTTGCCGCGTACATGCCGACGGCTTCGTTGTAGTCGTTTTCCCCTAAATGGAAGTAGCTCCCATGGGTTACGATCGATCCGGTGTTGAGGGCCATGGAGTTGGTATTGGCAAACATGCCTGCGGCTCCGTCGCCAAAGGTCTCGATGTAGCCCGTATTGAGCAGGAGGGAGTAATTCTCTGCCAACATGCCAAAAGAATTGTCCCCATGAGTAAGGATCGAGCCGGTGTTTAGTGCAACCGAGTTGGAGGAGGCCACCATACCGTGAGACCAGTCCCCCCAGGTCTCGATGGAATCGGAGGAGAAATTGGCAGCCAGAGAGAAATCCTCGGCATACATGCCGTAAGATCCTTCGCCATGGGTAAATATTTCGTCAAGATTGAGAGCAATAGAGGAGTTCCTGGCCACCATGCCGTGTGAACCAGAACCGAATGTCTCGATGGTGGAGGAACCGTCCCCAAAGATGCCGGCCACGAAGTCTATAATTTCGGAGAGCGGGTTCTCATCCTCGGGATCTTCCGGATCTCCGGGGATCAGGCCGGAGAGGAAGTCCCCTCCAAGAGAGAGCAGCGAACCGGCGTTGACCACGATGGAGTTGTCCTCGGCCAGCATCCCGTAGGCATTTTCCATGGGGTAGGTGGTTATTGAACCGGCATTGATGGCCGCTGACCAGTTTTTAGCCCCCATGCCGTGGGAGAAGCCTCCCATATTCTCGTCCCCGTATTCTCCGACCTCTATGTTGCCCATGTTGAGAGCCAGGGAAAAGTCCTCGGCCAGCATGCCGAAGGAGTAGGTGTTGTTACCCTTCATAAAAATGTCGCCCAGGTTGGCGGCGACGGAGAAGTCCTTCGCATACATGCCGTGGGCTCCGTAACCGGTGGTTACTATCTCACCGGGGAAGAACCCGAATTCATCAAGGATATCCAGCAGTGCATCGGGCAGGGGGATGATATCCAGTCCGTCAAGATCGGGAAGCCCCTTCATGTTGACCGCAAGGCCAAGGTTCTGGGCCTGCATCCCGTGGGCTTCCTCTCCCCCGGTCTCGATCTGGCCCAGGTTAAGGGCCAGAGCCACATTCTCCGCGCCCATCCCGACCGATCCGGAATTGGAGGTCTCTATGTCGCCGAGGTTGATAGCCAGTGCCAGGTCGGAGGCCTTCATCCCCAGGGCGTTCTCCCCGGAGGTCTCGATGGATCCCACATTGGCCGCGATGGACCCCATCCCCTCGGCCACCATGCCGTGAGAGCCGAAACCTGATGTGTCAATATCACCTAGTAATGGAACTGGAATAAATCCGAGGAAATCATAGGAACTGAAATTGTTTATGGAAGCTCCATTTGTGGCCCACATTCCGTAGGCATGATCACCCTCGGTGGAGATATCGCCGCCGTTCCAGGCCTGCGAGCCGTTTCCGTCAGCAACCATTCCATGTGAACGAGACCCGACGGTTTGGATCGAACCAGTTGAAGATCTTTCGTGGTTTCGAATAATTGATCCGGTTTTTGCCAACATACCATAGGCATCAGTACCAGCCGTAGCTATTGAATCGGAGTTCCATGCCTGTGAATCTCCCTCGACAAACATGCCGTGGGCCCACTGCCCAGATGTACTGATTGCTGCACGTGAACTAAGATTGTAAATCTGTGAACCAGTGGTGCCATACATTCCATAAGCGTAGTTTCCCGATGTGGTTATCAAATATTCGTTTTCGGCGATGGATCCATTTTCAGCCCACATTCCATAGGCATAATCGTAATTCGTGATTATGGTTCCCCTTCTATTGTTACCATAATCATTTAATGCGGTTGCCCCATCGGTCGCACGCATTCCCCAATACCAATCAGAGACTGTGTCTGTGGTATCGATCGTGCCTCTGTTACTGTCAGAGTTGTCGTAGACTCCGGGCCAAGCCCACATCCCTTCAGTTATGGTTGTCCCGTAAGGATTAGTGGCGCTGAACGCCGCGCCGCCGAAGAAAGTCAGAAGGATCACCAAAGAACATAAGATAAAACCTCTGGTTCCTGACCGTATACTCATTCCATTTCGCCCCTTCCTTCAAAATAAATTTTCAAAAAAGAAAAATTCAACGCAGGGGTTGCAAGGTAAAACTGTTTAATTTTGTAACGTCGAATTAAAGGTATACATCACCCCATTCTTAATCCACTATTATGAAGAACTCTACAGGAAAAATCTTCATCGTGTCAATGTTTTTTGCTTTGATCAGAGTAAAGCAGCATACCCAGATCTAAGCGGATTTGCAAGGTTTGGGGGCGGGAAAATTTAATTTTTGGCGAGAGGCATCGGCTTTTCAAATTTTGTTCCAAAGGTTTTTCGCGTCACCTGTTACGTGTCATGCTTTTGGTTTTCCAACACCGTCTCTTCCCCTCGCAAACCCACTCGGGACGATGACTTCGTGGTGTCTTGTCAGTGGCTTGTCGGCCTCGGGTTTTCGTTTGTCATCCCGAGAAATGCAATGACGAGGGATCTGTTTTTTATCTGGGACAGGATCAGATTCCTCGCTCCACTGATGCTCCGCATCGGAATGACAAGCGAAACAGGCACGGTCACATGTCACGAGGTTTTGACAACCGCGTTCACCGTTTACAAGGTCCCTCGTTGAACCGCTCCCCTGTTAAATCACCTCGGGATCTCGTCGGGAGAGCGTGCCCCGAGCGCATAGTCCCGAGTCGATTCTCGAGGGGAAGCGAAAGGGCGAGCCCCTCGTTAATACGCCCCCCTCGTTAACCCACCTCGGGACGATGACTTAGTTGTGTCTTGTCAGTGGCTTGTCGGCCTCGGGTTTTCGTTTGTCATCCCGAGAAATGCAATGACGAGGGATCTGTTTTTTATCTGGGACAGGATCAGATTCCTCGCTCCACTGACGCTCCGCATCGGAATGACAAGCGAAACAGGCACGGTCACATGTCACGAGGTTTTGACAACCGCGTTCACCGTTTACAAGGTCCCTCGTTGAACCGCTTCCCTTGTTAAATCACCTCGGTATCTCGTCGGGAGAGCGTGCCCCGAGCGCATAGTCCCGAGTCGATTCTCGAGGGGAAGCGAAAGAGCGAGCCCCTCGTTAATACGCCCCCCTCGCAAACCCACTCGGGACGATGACTTCGTGGTGTCTTGTCAGTGGCTTGTCGGCCTCGGGTTTTCGTTTGTCATCCCGAGAAATGCAATGACGAGGGATCTGTTTTTTTATCTGGCACAGGATCAGATTCCTCACCCGCCTCCGGCGGTTCGGAATGACAAGCGAAACATTCACAGTCACATGTCACGAGGTTTTGACAACCGCGTTCACCGTTTACAAGGTTCCTCGTTAAACCGCTCCCCTTGTTAAATCACCTCGGGATCTCGTCGGGAGAGCGTGCCCCGAGCGCATAGTCCCGTGTCGATTCTCGAGGGGAAGCGAAAGGGCGAGCCCCTCGTTAATACGCCCCCCTCGTTAACCCACCTCCCTCGTTAAAGCACCTCGGGACCTCGTCGGGACTATGTCGGGACCAGGTCCTTCAGCTTGTCTGGAGGGTAGGCTTCGCGCTGCCCCGAACGCAGCGACAGGGCATGTTCTTCAGCTTGACTGGAGTGCACTACTTACGGGTCCTGCCTTTGCCCCTTCTGTCATCCCGAGAAATGCAATGACGAGGGATCTGTTTTTTATCTGGGACAGGATCAGATTCCTCACCCGCCTCCGGCGGTTCGGAATGACAAGCGAAACATTCACAGTCACATGTCACGAGGTTTTGACAACCGCGTTCACCGTTTACAAGGTTCCTCGTTAAACCGCTCCCCTTGTTAAATCACCTCGGGATCTCGTCGGGAGAGCGTGCCCCGAGCGCATAGTCCCGTGTCGATTCTCGAGGGGAAGCGAAAGGGCGAGCCCCTCGTTAATACGCCCCCCTCGTTAACCCACCTCGGGACTATGTCGGGACCAGGTCCTTCAGCTTGTCTGGAGGGTAGGCTTCGCGCTGCCCCGAACGCAGCGACAGGGCATGTTCTTCAGTTTGACTGGAGTGCACTACTTACGGGTCCTGCCTTTGCCCCTTCTGTCATCCCGAGAAATGCAATGACGAGGGATCTGTTTTTTTATCTGGGACAGGATCAGATTCCTCGCTCCACTGACGCTCCGCATCGGAATGACAGGCGAAACATTCACAGTCATATGTCACGAGGTTTTGACCGCCCCGCCCACCGTTCATCCCCGCAGGAACCCCGGGACTTCACGTTGCCGCTTTTGACTTTGTTTTTTCGATTCACGATTTACGATTCACGATTTACGATTGACGAGTTTCAGGTTTTTCTTCTCCCCTTCACGCCTTAAAGATCTTCCTATCCATCTCTCTCTCGAAGCTCTCCCTGTCACTGAATAGAATGGTCTTCAACCCCATCGCGGCGGCTCTTTCGATATTGCCCTCGTTATCGTCCACGAAAAGGATCTCTTCCGGTTTTACTCCCGCCGCGGCGGCAAGGTCTGTGAAGGCTGTGGGGTCTTTTTTGGTCTTGCCGGTGTCCCAGCTGTTGAGGACGGGATCAAAAAGGTGCAGGAATGGGGTTTTTGCGTCGAGTTTCCTGAGCCACTCCGCCTGGTCGGTCAGCATGGCGACAATATATCCCTGTTGTTTCAGAGCCCTCACCTTTTCAAGCATCCACGGGCGCACTATGAACCGGGAGAGGACCATCTCCCTCAGGGTTTCGTCTGAAGCCTCAATGCCGGCCCTTTCCCTGAACAGGCTCCACATTTGCTCCTCGGTGCACGCCCCCTCTACAAAACGGGCCTCGAAGACGAGTTGGAAGGCCAGCTTGACAGTCTCCGAAGGGTCAAGGCCGAATTCTTTGGCGATGGCTATCATCCCGTTTTGGAAACCTTCCTCCGCTATGACACCTCCGAAATCGAAAGCAATGCACCTGATCATGAGATCCGTTCCTCCATGTCGAAAAGTTGTATAGTATGCTTATTATCCTTGGAACATCTTGAGGATACTACATTTCACCGGAAGGGGCTGCCCCTATGGCTCCCGTTTTGAGAACCCTGAACTGGCTCAGGGCCAGCGCGCGCAGGTACAGGTGGGTCGTCTGGTGCACAATGGCCCTTGCATACATGATCGTTTTTCTCCACAGGCTTGCTGCAGGCGTGGTGAGAGATGACCTTGTGGATTCCTTTGGGATCACGGGTACTTCTTTCGGACACTTGGCGTCTATGTATTTTTACGCTTACCTTATTATGCAGATTCCTGTCGGGATGCTTGCTGACACGCAGGGATCCAGGATAACTGTTTCTGCGGGAATAATGCTTTCTGGGATCGGTTCAATTATTTTCGGGTTTGCCCCTTCTGTCTTTTGGGCATATGTGGGGAGATTCATAGTCGGGATAGGGGTTTCCACGGTTTTTGTGTGTCTTCTTAAGATACTATCAGAATGGTATGGAGAGAATGAATTTGCTACGATGTCTGGAGTTACAACCTTTGTCGGGAACCTTGGGGGCCTGATCGCTCAGACCCCTCTTGCGGTAATGGTAGTTTTTCTAACCTGGAGAACAACGTTTGTTCTAATAGGAGTGATTTCGGTATTCACTTCCCTGGCCTGTTATACCCTTATACGTAACAGCCCTGTCGATATGGGATTTAACCATGCCGACCAGAACAGGGCAAAAAGAACAGTTTCAACTTCCGAACTGATGCCGGCGCTTAAGACGGTCGTCCTTTCTTCACCGATCTGGCCGGCTACAGCAGTAGTGGCTCTATTCCAGGGTTCCAATATTGCTTTCACCGGGGCATGGGGAGTTCCCTGGCTTGTCGATGTCTACGGTCTGACCAGGTCGGAAGCTTCTGCATTGGTTTCCATTGCGGTATTGGGAGCAATGGTAGGGGGTGTTTTTGTCGGGAAGCTCTCAGATCTTATGGGATCGAGAAAAATCCCCCTGTTGTCGGTAGGTGTTTTCAACATAATCGCCTGGGGGGTGATCGTTATGCCAGGGGCTGGCAAACCCCCACTGGCATTGCTTAAACCGGCACTCTTTGTTATGGGTTTTGCCTCTATGGCCCTTGTCCTATGTCTTGCAATAGCCAAGGAAACAAACGACCCTTCATACACCGGGGTTGCGCTTTCAGTTCTGAACATGGGGGTATTCCTGGGGATAGCTATCTTCCCCCCCATTATGGGGATGGTAATAGACCTGCTTTCCGGTCATGGCCCCGAAATTCAGTACCGGGGTGCCCTGTTTATCTGTTTTCTGGGTTCGCTTCTTGGCATGATATTTGCCTTCAGGGTCCCCGAGACCCACTGCCGTAACATAACCGTTATTCCTCACGAGGGGCCGGCCGGAGATATCCATCTTAACCCGTAACTTCAGTCCTTACCGGCGTTGTACCTGTAGCGGAAGCCCTCAAAGGGATTCGGCAGGCTCCTGCTTTCCAGTATGACCCGGTCTTCTTTCTGTATCACCGACCTCAGTGTCAGGGGGAATATGAACTCGTTGAGGTCGATTATCGGCTGTATCTGCCCGATGGCTCTCTCCGTCAGTATCTCCGGGACGTCGACCCGGTTTACCTTCAGTGTGTAATCCTGGAGCCAGACCTGCTTGCCCCCCACTATCCCGAAGCGTCCCTCTATCTCTATCAGGATATCCAGCCTGACAATTAACTTCACGATGTAATTTCCCCTGGCATAGACCCCGTTCTCCCTGAGGTCCAGGGAGAGGCTGTGCCAGTTGCCGTCGTCGTCTCCGAAGGCCGCGTCGGAGATGGCTTTGTTGACATCCTCCTCCAGGATGATCGCCCTGGCGTTGACCGAAAGCATGTTGTCGATATCCGGTCCGGACTCCTCCCATCCGCAAGGGGATGTGAACTGTATATCAAAGGCCTCTATCTCGAGCCTGTCTATCCTGACCCCGCCCAGTTCACTCCCGTAAAGGTCGAGGTAGAGGTGACGGACGCGCCCCGTCTCGTCGGGCTCCTCGTCGAGGATCATCTCCATCGACTCCGGTTTGAGCCCTTCAGCGAATGCCCTGAAAAGAACGGCTCCTCTGGTGTAGCCGTCGACCCTGCCGTTGAACTGGTAGCCATGGCCGGCAAAGGCCATTCCTGTAAACATAAGGACCAAACAAAACGCTGTAACCGCCGATCCTGGATACCTCATTGGAGCACCTCCGGTGCGTTCGGGAATGATAACGTTCGAAAATAATATCATACTCCTCTTTGTACACAACCGTATTCTTGGTGGTATGCTGTATACGTATTTTTCCGAAGGGTCGGTGCTGTACTTGGACGAGAAGAAGAGGGTTCTTCTGGCAGATGGGGCCATGTTCACCATCGCCATATTCTGGGGGTCAGGATTCGGGGCGACAAGCTGGCTTCTGGGTTTTCTCTCGCCGATGTGGCTTCTTGCCGCCAGGTTCCTTCTGAGTTCGGCCATACTGCTTGCCCTTTTCCGCAAACGTCTCAGGTTCCTGACCAGGAGGGATATCACCCTGGGGTGTTTCCTGGGCGTATTGCTTTATTTCACCTTCGTGGCACATATTATCGGCCTGGTTTTTACTACGGCGGGAAAGCAGTCCTTCATAGCCTCGTCAAATGTGGTCATGGTGCCGTTCCTCTTCGCCCTTTTCTACAGGAGGCTCCCCTCTGTCATCGCGACTTTGGGGGCATTCCTGACGACCGCGGGACTTCTGGTCATGGCCTTTACACCGGGCATAACCTACAACTTCGGCGACTTCCTCTCCCTGGTCCTTGCCTTCGGAATAGCGCTGCACGTGCTTGCAGTGGGGAACCTGAGCCGCAGGATGGATCCCATTGCCCTTACAGTTATCCAACTTTCCACGGCAACGGTACTTTTCCTGGTCACCGCCATGGCATTTGAACCCTTTCCGAATCTTCGCGCCCTTGCTCCGGGGGTCCTGTGGGGGATCCTGTACGTGGCGGTCTTTGTGACGGTGATCCCCTTCCTTGTCCAGACCGTGGCCCAGAGATTCAGCCCCGAGGTCCATGCGGCCATACTCCTCTCCCTTGAGGGTCCCTTCGGTTACCTGATCGCCGTAATTATCGGGCAGGAGGTCCTGAACTTCCAGGTGGTCCTTGGGGGCCTGATAATCCTCGCCGGGGTGATCCTGGCCGAGTTCGATACATTCCTCAGGAAAGCCTTCCACCTCCCCGGTCTGGATGAACATGGCGAAAAGGACGGGAAGGAAGTTTCCGATGCATAGGGTCAGGAAACTGCTCCCGAGGATGGCAGGAAGCAACTTCGCCATCATGAGCTTCAGCTACGTCTATTTTCTTCTGCCCCTTTACCTTGACCATGCGGGCCTGAAATCCCAGGCCACCATAGGGTGGATCCTCGGGGCCTACTATGCCGCGGCGACCCTACCCAGGCCTTTCATGGCGCTTCTCGTGGAACGGCTGCCATTCAGGGTCAGCCTTTCGGGGGCAGCATTCATCTGTGCGGTTGGCAGTGCCGGCCTGGCGCTATCGGGCGTTTCCGTGCCGCTTCTTTTCCTTTCAAGGGTCCTTATGGGGTTCGGGTTTGGACTCTTCCTCGTATCCCTTACCACATACCAGACTATGGTCATCCCCCGCGAAGTAAGGGGAGGGGCCTTCGCGCTCATTACCATAGGGGCGATGGCACCCTTCCTGTGCGTGGTCCCCTTCGTAGATTGGCTCCTTCGCCACGGAGGCTTCGGCCTCTACGTGTGGCTTGGTCCAGTAGTGGCAGTAGTATGCGCCTTTGTGGGGGCGACCTTCTCAAGGGTCGACAGGGAAAGGACGGCGGGCAGCGGTAAGTGGGGGACCTACTCGCAGCTCTTCCGCCTACCCGGGGCAAAGGTGCTCTTCCTGGCGGTTTTTATCTATGCCATGACCGACGCCGCCATCATCTCCATATCCACCCTGGCCATGAGCAAGGGGCTGGTTTCGTCTTTCTTCATGTTCTCCTTCGCTGTCGGGGCGATCGCGGTGAGGCTTGCCGGGTTCAGGCTCATGGACGTCTTTCCCAAGGATGTGATGTACACAACGGTGACATCCCTAACTTCCCTTGCGCTCTTCGGTACCTCTTTTTCAGCCTCCCCGGCTGCCTTCGCATTCTGGGGGTTCATCTACGGTCTCGGGATAGGAGTGGGGTTTCCCCTTTCACTTGCCATGATCGGGGACGTGGCACCGCCCGAATTATGCCCCAAGGCCACAGCACTCGTATGGTTCATTCTTGACGGCTGTTTCTTCATAACCCCCGTCGTTCTTGGTTACGCCTCCTCCTTCCTCGGAGTTTCCGGGGCCTTCAGGGTCGTTCCAGGCATTCTTTTCTTTGCGGCACCTGCTGTCTATTTTTTCCTTTGGAGACCTCTGAAGAAATGATCCAACATCCATAACCATATCCTTTTTTTAATCCAGACCTGGAATATTATTTCATTGTCCTGTTTGTTGTTTGCCTTCCCTGCGAGGATAAGGGGGGAAAACCTGAGCTGCAGGCACGGCATATAACAGTTCAGGTAAATTCTTCTACGGGAGGTTGAATAAATAACTTCCGTTAGATCCGGGATGTCTGTAAGGGCGGCAGGGATACGTTGCCCTCTCGTCAGAATGACCGCAAGTTTCGGAGTGGCGGCATCGACAGGCGGCGAGGATACAGACAGCCTCATCGGCAGAGCCGATGAGGCCATGTACAGGGCCAAGTTCCTGGGCAGGAACAGGGTTGTCAGGCTGGACTAACCCGCCGGTTTTTCATGGGGAACATGCCTGGATCTTCTTCGTTCCTCGAGTTGCCCTTCCCGGATCTCCCTGTCGATCTTCATCCTCACGGAGACCTCGTCGTCGGTCAGCCAGAAATATTCCGGTGGGAGGTAGAGGATATCTTCCATGTCGGATTCGGTGAACATAATACGGAACCTTCCGCTGTGCCCCACCTCGACATTGGTTACCAGAACCTCGCAGTCCTCGCAATCAAAGTAGGCCCTCAGGTACATGCTGCACAACTCTGCGGCCCTTTCCCTTACCTTCTCCCCCAGCTGGATGTAGTGTTCGACTTCGAGCTTCAGCACTTTTGCCACCCCTCCTAACGATTTCCTGAGGCAGTATAGCATACTATCCTGATAAACCGCTAGCTTGGGGTTGGAAACAGTGAGACGTGAGACGTGAGACGAAAAAGCAGAACTCGTATCCTCTAATCAAGCTCAAGGAAATGCCCAGTCGCTGCGCTCGGGGCACCTTGTAAGTGGTGGATTGTAAACCTTTAACCGCAACAAAAGAGCCGGAGGTTTTTCGCCTCCGGCTCTTTGTATTCATATTGATGTTTACTGTATCGTTACCTGGTTTTCCCGTTCATCGTCAGTCGTTCGTTGTTTACGCATTTGATCTTACGTCTAACGTCTAACGTCTCACCTCGCCCTATGATTGGCGTTTCTCCTGTTTCCACATCGTCCAGAACACCGGCAACGGGAAGAAGGGCAGCATGCCTGTGAAGACAAGAACCGGGGTCAGGCCGAAAATGTCGGCCATTGCACCTATAGGAGCCAGGAGAAGACCCGCCAGACCGAAAGAGAGACCAGTAACGATAGACGCGGCAGTACTCCTGGCCTGGGGGGCGATACCCTGTGCGGCAGCATTCGTGACCGGGAGGATAGCTTCAAGGAGAGCATTGCCTGTCATGTAAAAAAGGATCGAGGGGAAGCCTCTCATCAGTGCAGCAGGTACAAGAAAAAACGGCGCAAGGGTCATGCTCGCCATTATGATCCTTCTGGCGCCAAAGCGGTCTGCAAGCCGGCCTCCAATAACGGGGGAGATGGTCCCTATGGCACTTATCCAGAACAATACTGTCCCTATCTGGACTATGCTTCCACCACGCGATGCTATCAGGAGGGGCAGAAAGAAACGGACCCCTTCGAAAGAGGTGTCCCTGCATAAGCATAGTAGCCACAACGGGAATATCGACTTGAAGGTGCTCCTGAAGGATCGAAGAAAGCCCATGGGGGAAGGTGATTCCGATGGTCCCTCCGCCTTCAGCGTAGGGATGAAACGGATCACCAGTAACGCGCCTGCAAGGACCGGGACCAGCGCAGCCAAAGGCAGAAGAAGTCCTGCCCCGAAACTTTCCATCAGGAATATTGCGTAAAGGGGACTAAGGGTCGCCCCCAGGATGCCCCCGATGGAAAAGATGGCAATAAAGAGCCCCAGGTTCACGGGGTCGCCCACATAGCCCACGCTTCCGTACCCGAGCGGATGGTAGACCGCGCTTCCGAACCCCCAGAGGCCGACTATCAGAAGGGCCATACCGTAGGACGGAGCTGACGGCAACAACCCCGCACCCAGGGCCGACATTATCGGGCCTACGATTATTGCATAGGGCCGGGAGAAAATATCTGAAAAATAGCCCGCCATGGGCTGTACTATTATATGCAGTACACCTGAAAGGGATCTGAGGATCCCTGCCTGGGCGTAGGAGATCCCGAGACGGCTGACAATAAGAGGCATGAATGCAGGCAGGAACGCCGCATGGAGGTCGTTGAGGAAATGGGTAAGAGACAGAATGAGAAGTCTTTTGTTTATCGGAGGACGTTTAATGTGTATCGGCACGACAGAAATTCTCCCTTTCAATAGATAAAAAATGGCTTATCGCCCGAAGGCCGGGCTCGATTCAAACATACCTTCCCGGTTTTTACGATCAGCCCCGGCTTATCTTCCCTGTTGATCTTTTTTCCATCCGGTCCAGAATATCGGCATTGGCAGCAGTGGGAGGGCCCCGATGATAATGAGGACCACGGTCAGGCTGGTCCGGTCGGCCAGGGCACCGATCGGGGCGAGCAGAAAACCTGCCAGGCCGAAGGAGAGCCCCGTTACCATTGATGCGGCTGTACTCCTTGCTCCGGGGGCCATCTCCTGTGCCGCGGCTCCAGTTACAGGCAGGATCCCCTGGAGAAGGGCGTTCCCGATCATGTAGAGTGCCACAGAGAGGATACCGCTCGTGAGGGCAGCAGGCACAAGGAAAAGGGGAGAAAGGGCCATGGTTATCTCGATGACCTTTCTGCGGCCGAACCTGTCGGCTATCGGACCTCCCAGCATGGGCGAAAATGTCCCAACGGTGTTGATAAGAAAAAGAATGGTCCCAATGTTGACTATGCTGCCGCCTTTTGAAGCGATGAACAGGGGAAGGAAAAACCGGATCCCTTCGACTGCGGTATCCCTGCAGACACAAACCATCCAGACGGGGAATATTACCCTGAAGGTCTTACCGAAGGACCGGAAAAAACCCATGGGGGATGGCGTCCCCTCGGAGTCCTCTGCCTTGAGGGTTGGGATGTAACGGATCACCAGGAAAGCCCCCACCGAGACAGGGACGATGGCGGCGATCGGCATCAGCGGACCGAACCCGAAAGCCTTTGCAAGGAATATTGCGTAAAGCGGGCTCAGGGTCGATCCAAGGATCCCCCCCACGGAAAATATGGCAAGGTAGAATGCCAGCTTTCCGGGATCGCCGACGTAACCCACGCTTCCATGCCCGAGGGGGTGATAGACTGCGCTGCCGAAGGCCCAGAGACCTACTATGAGGAAGGTTGCTCCGTAAGTAGGTCCAAGCGGGAGCAGGGTCGCCCCGAGGGCCGTCATGAAGGGGCCGACGATAATTGCGTAAGGACGGGAAAAAAGGTCCGAGACGTAACCGGCCATGGGTTGTACGACCATGTGTATGAACCCTGAAAGGGACTTCAGCAGCCCTGCCTGAGCGTAGGAGATCCCCAGGTTGCTCACGATAATGGGGATGAAAGTGGCAAGGAACGTGCCGTGGACATCGTTGAGAAAGTGGGTGAATGAGAGGATCAAAAGTTTTTTGTTGAATGAGGGGCGTTTCAGGTGGACCTGCATGACCGGGACTCCTTTTAAAGATTATTTCAAACGGCTCCAATTGTAGCACTGCATACATGGAATTGCCTGTCCTTTTTGGAGTGGTATTATCGGGTGGTCCTCACAATACCTCTGCTGAAAGGTAAGTGGTGTTATCCGATGATAGAGAACACAAGACAGGGAATACTCGATCTCCTGGTCGACCTTGTAAAGGTACCAGGCATTTCAGCTACACCTGCGGAGGTTGAGACGGGACGTTTCATTCATTCCAGGCTGAATGAATTGCCCTATTTCAGGGAGAACCCGGAAAACCTTTTGCTGCTGCCCATCCCCGGCGACCCCTTCGGAAGAGAGGTCGTCATCGCTTTGGTGGTGTCGGCCACCGCCGCAAAGAGGACCGTGATCCTGACGGGCCATTATGATGTTGTCGGCACGGCCGATTTTGGTCCCCTTGAAGATCTTGCCTTTTCCCCCCTTGAATATACCGAGGCCATCAAGGGCACAAGCCTGGTCAAAGACGCGGAAAAGGACCTCAGGTCCGGGGATTACCTGTTCGGTCGCGGGGTCATGGACATGAAGTGCGGACTCGCGGCGGAAATGGCCCTGCTTGCCGAAGCTTCAAAAGTGCCATCGAACATTGACGTCAACCTTCTCTTCCTGGCGGTTCCCGATGAGGAGGTCGGCTCTGCGGGGATGCGTGCGGCGGTGCCGATGCTTTCGGAACTGCAGGATGAGAGGGGACTTGACTTTCTGGGCGCCGTACTAACCGAACCCGGTAATGCCGGGGCTCCTGGAGAGGAGGGGGAGTTCATCTTCCTCGGAGCTGTTGGCAAGCTGATGCCCTTTTTCTACTGCGTGGGCAAGGGCAGCCACGTAGGAAAGTATTTCGAGGGTTTCAACGCCTCCCTCCTTGCGGCTAACATCCTGCTGCTCGTGGAGGGGAACCCTGCCCTGGCAGAGAGTTCGAAAGGCGAGACCTCGCCGCCTCCGGCGTGCCTCTTCATCAGGGATATAAGGGACGGTTATTCCGTGACCCTTCCTGACAGGGCAGCGGTCTTCTTCAACCTTCTGACCCTTGAGAAGACCCCGGCGGAAGTTATACCGGAAATGAAGAAGATCGCGGGGGAGGCCTTCAAAAGATCAATTGACCAGGTCCGGAAGTCCGCCTCAGAGATGGATGAGGCCTTTGAAGGAAGCGAGCCGGAAGTGCTCACCTTTGAGGAGTTCGCCTCCAGAACGGCTGCCGCCGTCGGAGGGGATGCAAAGGGAAGGATAAGGGAGCTGGTGGAGGCCATGGACCCCTCCATGGACGACAGGCAGAGGTCACTGGCGATCGTAACCGAAATGCTTTCCTGGGCCCCTCCCTCTTCGCCCGTGATCATTACAGGATTCCTCCCTCCCTACTACCCTCACAGGAGAAACGGAAGCGAGAATGAAGGTGACCGAAGGATGAGAAAGGTAGCCGACAGGGTCATAGATACTGCAAAAAATCGCTTTGGGGTTGATATGACCCTCAGGGAGTATTTCGCGGGGATCTGTGACCTGAGTTATATGGGTTTCCAGGGAAGTTCCTTCGACGTTCTCTGCATGGCCTCGAATACCCCGGGGTGGGGCAGCGTCTACCGCCTGGCCATGAAGGAGCTCATGGGACTCCATATCCCGGTACTGAACCTGGGGCCTTCCGGGAAGGATCCTCATAAACCTACGGAGAGGCTCCGGCTAACCTATTCGCTAGAGATATTTCCCGAACTTCTGAGGGAAGCGGTCATCTCCATGGGGAAGGTATAAGATGTCAGTCAATACCAGCCTGAAATAGGTGATCGATCTGGAGGGGTTTTGTGTTTTTGAACTTTCCCGGTGACAAGGAGAGAATGAAAAAGGAGTCTTACCCGAAGCGACTCGTCAGGGCGGCTTTGATAGGAGGGGCCTACGTTGCCCTGGCCATGATCTTTGCTCCCATATCCTTCGGCCCGGTGCAGGTCAGGGTGGCCGAGGCCCTTACTCTTCTGCCATGGCTCTGGGTAGAGGCGATCCCGGGACTTTTTATTGGCTGCATCATTGCCAATTTCCTGGGAGGTTTCGGTATAATCGATGTGGTGTTCGGCAGCGCGGCCACCCTCGCCGCAGCTATCCTGACTTCCAGGATGCCCAACAGGTACCTTGCCGCCTTGCCTCCCGTAGCTGTAAATGCCCTCGTGGTCGGGGGCTATCTTTCTGTCCTTCTCGAAGTTCCACTGTTCCTGACCGTGATCTATGTAGGGGTCGGACAGGTAGCAGCCTGTTGCGGTCTCGGGATCCCCCTTCTTTCTATTGTAGAAAGGCGGTTTCGTGATGGAGGACGTTAACAGATCTTTCAACGTCGAAGCTTTCTATGGGACTCTTATTGACAAGTCACCCCTCGGTATAGCCATCCAGGCCCCCGACGGAAAGGTGATCCGTGCCAACAGGACTTTTTGCGATTTGTTCGGGTATGCCATGGAAGAGGTCATAGGTGTCCATCTCGATGACCTTGTTGCCAGAGACGAAGGCCTGTCGTCTGAGGCTGGTTCGGTCTCGACAAGGGTTACAGGGGGGGAGAATGTCCAACTGGAGGCAGTCCGGACCCGCAAGGACGGATCGAAGATCCCCGTTTCCATCAGGGGTGTGCCGATATGGGAAAATGGAAGGATCCTGGCCGTATATGCCCTCTATGAGGACATCTCTGAACGCTGGGAGGCCGAAAAACAGATATCAAGAGAGAAGGCCCTTTTTGAAAGGGTCCTTCTTGATTCCCCCGACGGCATAGCCATCTTCAATTCTCAAGGCGTTGTTACCCGGACCAATCCCGCCTTTGAACAACTCTTTGGGCTGGATCCGGGGGAGGCTTTGGGACATCCGCTCTGGGAGGTTGTGGGTAGAGGGAACAAAGATGATGATGTCCGCGACAACATTGACAGGATCATGGGAGAAAAGAGGGTGGACCATGAGTGCGTCAGGCTCAAGAAGGACGGCAGCGAGGTCCACGTTTCCGTCAGGGCTACGGCCATCACTAAACAGGGTGGATCAGAGGAGTATCTTGCCATCTACCGGGACATTACCGAGCGGATAAAGTGGGAACAGGACAGAGCCACCGAGAGGGTTTACTTCGAAAACCTCTTTATGAACAGCCCCCTTGCCATAGCTCTCCTAGACGGCGACGGGGTCATCCAGAGGGTGAACAGTTCCTTCGAGAAGCTTTTTGGATACGCTAGCTGGGAATGCATCGGAAGGAACCTGGATGGCTTCATCGCGCCTGGCGATCTCACAGAGGATGCCGAAAAACTTACCCGGAAGGTCGCAGGAGGTGGAACGGTAAAGGCCGAACGGTCGAGGCGCAGGAAGGACGGTAGCTGGGTTGATGTGCAGATAAACGCGGTCTCCTTCCCCGTGGCCGGGGAGCAGACCGTTATCTATGCCATATACCAGGATGTCACCGAAAGGAAAGTATACGAAGAGAAGATAAGGTACTTTGGCTACCATGATGCCCTTACGGGGCTTTTTAACAGCGCATACTTCGAGGAGGAGACAAGGCGCCTCGACACCCCGCGGCAACTTCCCGTCAGCCTTATCATGGCTGATGTCGACAACCTCAAACTGGTGAACGATGCCTTCGGTCATATCGAGGGTGACAGGCTTATCGTCGAGGCCGGTAAGATACTCCAGTCATGCTGCAGGCAGGAGGACATTATTGCCCGGTGCGGAGGCGACGAGTTCGTAATGCTTCTTCCGAGGACCTCCCTCCTGGAGGCAAGGTCCATCTGTGACCGTATACGGGCGGCCTGCAGCCGGGGGACCAGGGGGATGATCCCTCCTAGCATTGCCCTGGGGGTGGCAGTCAAGAACGAGGTCACCCAGGATTTTATCCAGGTGAGGAAAAAGGCCGACGATGACATGTATCTCGACAAACTTATGAGGAGCGAACACTCCAGGTCGGCCATATACACCCGCATCGTCAACTTCCTTGAAGCCGACCCTAGAAGGAACAACCACATATCAAGGCTCAGAAAACTGTCGGGTCTTTTCGCCTCCCTGCTTTCGATGAAACAGGACGAAACAGGGAACCTCCTGCTGCTGGCTCAATTTCACGATATAGGGCTTATGCCGATCCCTGCGGAAGTGTTGTACCGAGAGGGGGCCCTGGATCCAGAGGAGTGGGAGGATTTGCGCAAACACCCTGAGAGAGGGTACCACCTTGCCAGGAATCTATCCCCCATAACCCCTGTAGCTGAGGATATCCTGTGTCATCATGAGCATTTCGACGGCTCCGGCTACCCCAGGGGGCTTGCAGGGGACGGGATCCCCCTCCTGTCGAGGATAATGAACCTGCTCTGTGCCTACGAGGTAATGACCGGCTGGCGCTCCTACAAACCCACCTTCAGCCACGAGGAAGCCCTTGAAGAAATAGCTTCCCGCGCGGGTGGGCAGTTCGACCCGCGCCTGGCGGGATTGTTCATCAACATGCAGCGGTCCCTTGAAAGAGAGGGCAAACTCATCTGACCACAGGACATATCTGCAGGGATCAGGTTATCCTCCAGCATGCAGCATTCCTTCCAGATCTTACTTCCTTGAGCGAGGGTTCTTGTCTGCATATCTCCTCCCTGAGGGGGCATCTCGGGGCGAAGGGGCAACCCCCATGGGACCATTCCCGTTCGGAGTACGGGGGCGTCATCTTCTTCCCTATCCCGGGGATAGCCTCGATCAGGGCCCTGCTGTAGGGGTGCAGGGGGTCTTTTACGATCATTTCGGGGGGGCCGGACTCGACGACTGATCCCTTGTACATGACCATGACCCTGTCAGCCGATGAAGCAGCGAATGGCAGGTCGTGGGTCGCAATGACCATGCCCATGCCCCCCCGGGTACGCCTTTTCAGGATCCTGAGCACTTCGCCCCTGGTGGCTGCGTCCTGCATGCTGGCCGGCTCGTCAGCTAAAAGGAGTTCGGGGTCCAGGGACAGGGCCCGGGCAATGCTTACCCGCTGCCTCTGTCCTCCCGAAAGTGAGAGCCTGACCCTTTCCTTCCATAGCCCAGGGTCATCCAGGCCTACCTCGGAAAGGAGCTCCCTGGCCTTCTCGAGGGCCTGGCCGCGGTTTCCCCCTCCTGCCAGCCGTATGGGTTCGGCGGCGGCATCGAGGGCGTTCAGCGTGGGCGGCACGCACCCGAAGGGGTCCTGGGGTATGTAGCCGCATCTCCTTCTCAGCGATACAAGAGCGGGTCGGTTACAGCCGGATATGTCACTGCCGAAGAGCCATATCGAACCCGACGACAGGGGGACCAACCCCAGGCACGCCCTCAGCAGAGTCGTCTTACCGCTTCCCGATTCCCCTACGATGGCGAGGCTTTCTCCCTCCTTTACCTCGAGATCCGCATCTTTCAGGGCCTCGGTCCCCCCGCCGGGGGATCCGAAGAATACAGAGACTTTTTTTGCCGCGAGGATCGGGCTGGCCATTATCCCGGACCCCCTATGAGGCTGAAGGCGGAAAGCAGTTCTTTCGTGTGAGGGTGCGAGGGCGATCCTAGTATTTTTTCGGGCGGGCCTGTTTCTACTATTCTCCCCTTGTGCATGACGGCCAGGTTCTCACACAGGGATGCGGCCAGGGGCAGATCGTGGGATACGAGAAGCAGCCCCATCCCTTTCTCCCGGACCATATCAAGCAGTGTTGCGGCCACCTCCGCCTGGGTGATCACGTCAAGGGCGCTGGTCGGCTCATCTGCTATAAGAAGTTCGGGCGAACATGCGACAGCCATGGCTATGACGACCCTCTGCTTCTGGCCCCCCGATAGTTCATGAGGGTATCTCTTTGCGTATTCGGGGGACAGGTTGGTCATTCCCAGGAGTTCCGCGGTCCTTTTGTCCGCCTCTTTTCGTGAAAGCCCCAGCCTGATTCGCAGAACTTCGCCTATCTGGTACCCCACAGTCAGAACAGGCGTCAGGGAGTTCATGGCCCCCTGGGTCACAAGGGCTGCCTTCTTCCAGCGGAAATCCCTTAGCCATGACTCTTTGGCGGAGAGAATGTCAGTCCCGTCATAGATGATACTTCCGGAAACTTTTGCCTGAGGGGGAAGGAGTCTGAGGATACCGTAAACAAGGCTGCTTTTGCCGCCTCCCGATTCCCCGACAATAGCCGTAATGCTTCCTTTTGGCAGATTCAGCGAGACGTCAGTAACAGCCTGGACGCTGCGGGCCGCTGTCCTGTAAGTAACGGAGAGGTTCCGGACAGCGATCATTGCCTCAGGCTGCCTTTCAGGCGGGGGTCGGCCATCTCCTCGATGGAGCGGCCCATGTCAAGGAAAACCAGGCAGATGATCGATATCCCGATGCCGGGTGGTATGATGAGCCACCATGCCCCTGCGGTAAAGGCGCCGAAGCCGTGGGCCTCATGGAGCATCCTGCCCCAGGAAATGACCCTCGGGTCCGACAGCCCCAGGAAGGAGAGGCCCGCCTCGGCCAGGATGGCTCCGGGAACTCCGAGGGAGATCGTCGCCAGCAGTACTGGCATTGCCTCGGGGAGAAGGTGCCGGTAAAGGATATACCAGGGGCTTGCCCCTATGGATCGCAGGTTTTCCACGTAACAGGATTCCCTGAGGGACAGTGCCAGCGATCTGACGGTCCTGGCGGTCCCCATCCAGGAAAAAAGCCCCAGGATAATTACCAGCTGCCACAACCCCTTTCCCCATATCCCGACTATGACCATAAGAATGGGAAGCACGGGGATGGACAGGAGCACATCCACGGTCCTCATGACAAGGCTGTCGACAACACCTCCCAGGTATCCGCTTGTCAGTCCGATAGAGAGGCCGAAAAAGGATGCTAGGAGGGTGGCAGAGATACCCACCAGGAGTGAGACCCTTATGCCCATGATGAACAGGGCAAGCACGTCCCGGCCTCTCTGGTCGGTTCCCATAAGGCCCCATTTCCCCCCGGGAAGCGTCAGGTTAAGGGAACCTCCCGACGGAATATCGCCTTCGATCGAAACCCTGTGCTCTCCCCTGGACGGGAAGAGCAGTGGGAGGGCGTTCGCCAACGGGGGGATCCCCAGTGCCGTTTTGAAGGTTATATCCCTTCCGTCCAGGTCCAGTGGCCATTTCCCGCTTCCCTGGAAGGACGCCAGCGTGAAGGTGCGCCCATCCGGGGTGGTCCAGACAAGTTTCGACACTGAATAGCCTTCGAATACCAGTTCTCCCTTGATGGATATGTTTTCAGGCGCTTCCCACTCCCAGTCAAGGACAACGATGCCCTGCGAGGGGGAAAGCACTGCGGAAAAGGGGGGAGGAGCGTCTCCCCCTGTCCATGCCGGGGGAGCGAAGGGCTTGGCCACTGTTTCCTGGGGACTCCTGGAAAGCCCCATGGGGGCGAAGACTGCGATCACCAGGATCAGAAAGAAGGTGATAAAGCTCCAGCGCGGTATCTTTATCACATTCCTGCCCTCCTGCCGACTTTGATCCTCGGGTCGGCGATGGCATAGGCTGCGTCAGCGGCAAGGTTAGAGATTATTGTCAGAAGTCCGAGGATGTAGAAAGCGGCCCCCGCGGCGGGGTAGTCATGTCCCATTATCGAGTCGAGCAGGTATTTCCCGACGCCGTGGAGGGAGAAGACGGTTTCTGTTATTACCGCTCCCGACACTATTCCGGGAAGAGCCAGAAGAAAAATTGTCAGTATGGGCGGCAAGGCCGAACGGAAAGCGTGGTTCCAGAGGACCCTGCTCTCGGAGAATCCCTTTGCCCTGGCAAGGAGTATGAAATCTTCGCCGAGGGTCTTTACCATCAGGTTCCTGACGTATATCGCCCACGAGCCGAATCCCAGCAGGACAAGGGATCCCGCAGGCAGAAGCAGGTGCCAGATATAGTCCAGCATTCGGTCAATGGCCCCCTGGGGGACAGGGATGGAGACGCTCCCTCTCAGGGGAAAGACCGGCAGGGTATAGGCCAGGAAGAGGAGAAGCACCAACTGGACAAAAAAGGACGGAAAAGAGAAGGAGATCGATCCCGATATCAGAACCACCTTTTCCGTTATTCCACCCCTTTTGCGGGCGGCCTGCACTCCAAGCCAGGTCCCCAGGGCGGAAGAAATGAGCAGCGCCGAACCTAACAGGGCTATAGTGTTGGGGACCCGGCTCCTGAGTTCATCCCAGATCGGTCGCTGGGAGAGGAAGGAGATCCCGAAGTCGAAGGTAAGCATTCTGCGGACATAGATGACGAACTGCCGTAAAAGGGGCTGGTCGAGTCCGAAAACCTCCCGCATGCGCTCCTTTGCCTCGGGGGAGAAACGGGGGTCCACTATCGAGGAGACCACGTCGCCTGGCATGATCCGGAAAAGGAAGAAATTGGCTGCTATCACCAGGAGGAGGACCGCGGCCGCGCCGATCGCCCTTCTTATCCAGTAGGACCTCAAGGGCTAATCACCCCCGGAAAGCCAGAACCCGTCGTTCCTGACGAAGTGGACGTATTCGCCCGGCCGGTACTCTTTGAAGATAAAAGGCCCGGTTCCGACCAGGGAGGTAAGACCCTTCACTGACGGGTGAGGCTCTCTGGCGGGTTGCCAGGTCTCCCAGTTGCCGATCCCTTCCAGGATGTGTGCGGGGAGTACCAGGGAACCGCCGATGTTGTGAAAATGCCAGAAAGAGACGTTCTTCATGGTCACGATCACGGTGCTGTCATCGGGGGTGTCTATGGAGTCTATGTCCCTGACATTGTCGAAATACCTCGGTATCTCGTTTTCCCTGAGGAATTCAAGGGTGGCCCTGACATCCCTGGATGAAAAGGGGGTACCATCGTGCCACTTCACGTCCCTGCGCAGCCGGAAGGTAAGCCGGGTATGAGCCACCCCTTCCTCTTCCAAGGTCTCTATCTTCCAGGAACTGGCTAGCCAGGGGATATCCTCCAGGCTTTCGGGGTCTACGGCGATCAGCCCGTCATAGATCAGACCCAGGACCTGCCAGTCATAGGCGGAACTGGTGCCAAGGGGATTCAGGGATCTCGGCTCCTCGGAAAGACACCACATGACAGGTCTTTCCCTTCCGTCGGAAGGTTTCATGCCGAGAAGCGTCCACATGTTGTCCGATGAGGTCCTTTCGGTACTGATTACCCCGTCCCATCCCTTTCGTACCGCCGCGACCATGTAGCGGGAATAGACTGGTATCCATGGAGATATCTCAGAGAGCATCCTTTGGGCCTCTCTCGCCGCGATCTTTGCGCTCTCATGGTCCGGGGCCCAGCGAAGTTCTTCCAGTATCCTGTCGAGATCAGGGTCGTGAAGCCCCTGGATGTTGTAACCACCGGTAACGTCCATTGAAGAGTGGAAGAAGGCGAAGAGACTGTCGGGATCCCTTGTGAGGCTCCATGCCATCACGAAGAGGTCGAAATCATGCATGTCAAGACGCCTTATCATGGTTGAAAAATCAAGGGGTTCGACCGTTACCGGGACCCCTATCCCGTTGAGAGCTGCGGCTATCCTTTCGGAGATCTCGGCCGTTGTCGGGGCCACCTGTGCCGTGGGAGAAAGGAGCCGGAAAGATCCTAAGGGTACGGTTTCGCCTGGGGGGACCAGTCTTCCGTCGATGCTCCAGGTCCATCCCGCGTCCTTCAGGAGTTCCCGGGCCCCTTCGGGGTCGTGGTTCCAGGTTTTTACGTCTGGTGCGTGATAGGGAGATACCGGCGGCAGATATGTCGATACAGGTTCACTGTAGCCGGAAAAGATATCCCTGACTATCTGCCTTGAAGGCACGGCCATCGCTGCGGCCTGCCTCAGGATCCTGTCGTTCCATGGGGCTTTGCGGAGGTTGAAGCCCATGAAGAAAAGGTGGAACCCACGGGATATGGAGAGGGATATATCCGGGTTGGATGCAAGGCGCTCCACGTCCGACGGACGGGTTATGTCTCCAAGAACATCCAGTTCCCCCTTCTGGAGGGCCATGATCTGCGAATCAGGGTCGCGGTAGATGACCATGTAGAGGTCCCTGATATGGGGCCCCCTGACAGCGGAGATGTCAAAGGCCGGGGAAGCGGTCGCGGTCAGGATGGACACCAGAACGAAGAATAGAAGAACGGCTCTTTTCAGTATCACTTCCGCCACCCCCAGAAAGGTTTTGGATATCATAGCACAGTGTAAAAAGATCAAGCGTGAGACGTGAGACGTGACGTAAGAACAGGACCTGTTAATCGGAACTCGTAACTCGTAACGGGGGGAAGAAAATAATCCCCGGTGAACGGTAAACCGCAAGGCCAGGAGCGGATGCCTACTGTTGACCGTTCACCGTTGACTGTTTACTCCTTTTAACCTGCGAGTTGCCAGTTACGGTTTTCCCCGTTCACGGGTTTTGTTACTCAGCAATGACCGCCAGGAAGACCAGGGGTTCGTCGCCGGTGTTGACAATGGAGTGGCTGTGCCCGTTGAGTGTGACGGCAGTATCCCCGGGGCCGACCTTAACCTGGACGCCATCCTCGATGAAGATGCCCCTCCCGGAAATGATGTGGTAGACTTCCTCGTCCCCCTCGTGGGTGTGTTCGCCCACGGCCGCACCCGGGTCAAGTTTCACTTTGGCCACCATCTTCAGATGGCTGCCCTCGGGTTTTTCCCCCGGGGCGATAAGGGGGTAGAACATGGCACCGCCGGGTCCCCCCTGAAGGTTCTCGCGTCGGATGGCTCTCATTTCCTTGCAGCTGCAGAACATGGCATTACCTCCTTTTTTGTTGATCGTTAGATGTGAAACGTGAGATGTGAGACGTAAGAAGAAAAAAGCGTAAACAGTTAACAGTGAACGGTGAATTGCAAGATCAAAAGCAGGTGTCTTTGCACCTTCTGTTTACTGTTGACCGTTTACTGTTCACGCTCTTGATCCTTCGAGTTACGCCCTTGGTTCTCAACTATTGTTGCTTCCTCGAAGTGTTCCAAAAATTATAACCGCCATAGCTGCCGCCATAACTGCGCCGGTCGTGAAAACCGCTCTTATCCCCTGAGAGGCGAAGATCACACCGAAAATGGGGGGGCCAACGGTCTGCCCCAGCCTTAGGGACATACTGTTCAACGAGAGGAACATGGCCCGGCTCTCCTCGGGGGAGTTGTCGGTAAGCATTGTCAGGAGGTTGGGGATGTTGATCCCCTGGCCGACCCCGAACAATACCGCGGGGATTATCATACCTGAAGAGCCTGGAACATGGAGGATGAACAATAGAGCCGAAGCGTAGAAGATGAAGGCGGTCGAAAGCAGAGAACGCCCCCTGAAGCGGCCCATGAACCACCCTGCCCCGGAAGAGGTAACTGCGCTGGAAAGTGACATCGCCGCCGAAACCAGGCCTATTGTCAGGGGTGTAGCCCCGTATCCGAATTTCAGGTAGAAGGGAAGAAAGGTGAGAAAACAGCCGTACTGGATTATGAAGGTCATCATGCTGGCGAAGAGAAGGACAGGGGTCCCTTTTTTCAAGAGTTCAGGCAACAGGGGGCTTACCTTCTTGACGTTGCTCCTCGCAGCGGAGGGTGTTCCCCTTTTCCCTTCGTCAAGTCTCATGTATGCCCAGATCCCTATCGGGATTGCGATCAGGGAGAGGAGGAAAGGGTAGTTCCAGCCCACCATGGCAAGCAAGCCTCCGATGGCGGGGTATGAAGCCGTCCCTACTCCTATGACGCTTGTGTTGTACCCCATTGCTGCTGACCGGTCGTGCCCTTCGAAAAAATCGCCGATAAGCACGACGTTCAGGGCATTGAGGGGCGCTGAACCCACACCCTGCATGAAACGCAGGATCAGGAGGGTCCTGAAGTCCCCGGCCAGGAAACAGGCCCCCCCGGCCACACCGAAAAGCAGGAGGCAGGGTATCAGGACCTTTCTCCTGCCGAAACGGTCGGAGAGGTGCCCCGTGACAGGTGTGAACAGGAGTCCCGGTATTGTGAAAGCCGATATAAGCCAGGCCGTGTCCTCCTGTTGGACTCCCAGGGCACGGATGATCTCGGGGAAGGCTGGAGCGATGCTCGCCACCCCGAGGACGGAGATGAGTGTTATCCCGAAAACAATATTGAGGTTAGGGTCCAGAAAAAGAGGACGGCTGCCGTTTTGGGTCTTGACCGCTGTGATGGGCTTCCTCCCCTTTCGGAGTTACCAGCCGTTATGATGGATCCTTTCAGGGGCGAACCTGTTGGAAGGCCCCTTGCCCTCAGAAGGGTATCCCAGCGAGATTATGGAGAAGGGCTTGATATCCCCGGGAATGCCCAGAAGTTCCTGCACTTTTGTCACCAGTTCTTCGTGGGGGAAAACTCCGATCCACACGGAACCTATTCCGAGAGCGTTGGCAGCCAGCAGAATGTTCTGGGTCGCTGCCGCGCAATCCTGCTGCCAGAAATAGGGGGCCGGAAGTTCCCTCAGGTCGCCGCATACGACAATTGCTGCAGGTGCCTGGTAGAGCATTTTGGAATAGGGGTGGAAATCGGGGATGCTGTCCAGGATCTTCCTGTCGTCGATCACAACGAACGCCCACGGCTGCTGGTTGTGGGCACTGGGAGCGCTCATGGCGGCTTTAAGCATGGTCTCCAGGGCAGCCGCCTCGATCGGCCTTTCGCTGTATCTTCTTATGCTCCTCCGGGAAAGGATGTTGTCGATCGCTTCAGATCCCATGATCCATTCCTCCTATATACCCCTTATGGTATAATATCAAATAAGGGAGAGTGATCTGCATGTGAATCCTCTTCAAGGCCGTGGCTTCGGCCATTTCATGGATATGGGGCCTCTTCCGAGGACTTTTCAGCGCCGGTTGAGGCAGGTTTGAAAAAGCACAGGGGACCCTCAAGTGGTCCCCTGTGCTCATGTTATCTCCGCTGAAGCCCAATATCCGGGTCGGGCCAATGCTCGGGTTCGATCCTGGGATTGTCGGGATCGACCACGGCGATATTAGCCATTGGCGAATTCTTGGAACGGTAAAGGGCGGTATCGGCGTTTACGAGAACCGCCTGCTGGGTTATCCCGGGGATTATCTTGGTAATGCCTATGGAGGCGGCCTCGAATTCAGGTATGACCTCGCCCACGGCCTTCCTGATCCGCCTCGCCACAGTCTCTGCCAGCGGAATGTCGCCGCTGTCCAGGATCACTACGAACTGGTTCCCCCCGAACCTGGCGACTATGTCGCCGCTGCGGACTGACTCCAGTATTGCCTCAGCGGATCTCTTCAGGTAGGCATCACCCACCATGTGGCCATGAGCCTGGCACACGTTCTGGTAATCGTCGAGGTCGATGAAAAGAAGTGCCTTTTCGGTCTCGTTCTCTGTCAAAACTCTCAGCAGGTTGTCACAGTACCTCCGGTTGTACACTCCGGTAAGATCATCCTTGAGCGCCATGTTCTCGGCGTTCTTCCTGGCTGCAAGCAGGGTTGATACTTGCCCGACGTTCATTCGGAGGATATCGAGGAAAAAGTAGGAAAAGAGAAGGGTGAAGGAGTAGGTGACTATTATGTAGGCCATTATTTCGTCCAGGTCCCTCACCTTCAGGATGGGGTAATAGAAGCAGGCAGCGTTGTAGAGAAGGATCAGGAAGAAGGCGAATCCCTTGGGTTTTACAAAATAGGGTCCAATGAGGGAGCAGAAAAGCAGCGTCATTACCTGCCTGAGAAGGATGACGCTGACGGGCATTCCGAGCCTGGTGTAGAAAAGGGGGAAAGAGGAAACCAACAAAAGGCTTGCTATCGCCATAAGGCCCAGAAAGGACCTTTTTTTGAGGCTTGATGCAAGAGCCACAACTGTAGTGCTTGCCAAAAAGATCATCGCCAGAATGCCGTCGATCTGCCTGATGGCCCCGTAACCGAAAAGCCTGTCTGTGAGGTACATTGTCGCGAACCAGCCCGAAAGAACGAGGCAGGTAGCTATTTTCCGTTTTCGATACTGCTGCTGGAATTCTGCTGCGGTTCTTCCCATTTCGCCCTGGTCCATACGGATCCTCCATTGTGTGTAATAAAGGCTGATATAAAGAATACTATGTTCGCGAGGATATGGAAAGATTCTATACCTGTTTCAGGCACAGGTAAATTTTTTTGATGATAACCATAGGAGTGCCTCATCCCTGTTTTTGACGAGGCCAAGAGATACGGCCTCGTTAAGTTCGGCGAGGACCTTTCCCACAGAAGGCCCGCTTTGCAAACCGGTAAGGGCCAAAACGTCGTCCCCTGAAAAGGCATTTTTCATTTTTTCAAGACGCACGACGGATCTCGCCGCTTCAAGGCTGTTCTCGACCCACAAGCGAGATAGATCCGGTCTTTCGTTCAGACAGTCTATCAGCCCTGACAGGAAAAGTTTCCTTAACCAGGCCTCCCCCCTGGCCTTGAAAAGGCCCGCAAGTATCCTGCGATCGAGCTTGGCCAACGGTAGACGCCGGTATTTCAGGAGGCTGGCCACCTCTCTCGCGAGAGGCCTGGGCCAGCTCCATGAAACGGCGATCTCTCCGGCGCTGCCGCCGATGTCCGCCATCAGGCATGCTGCCCTTACAGCCGGATCGCCGGTTCTTCCATTGGCCAGTATCACCCGCCCGATGGTGGCTGTCCTTCTGTCGGGGGGCATATCAGTCAAGAATGGGAATACTGATCCCAGAATACCAAGCTTCTCCAGGGAAGAGATGAAAAGAGGGAGATCCCCTTCAAGGGCATGCAGTACCTCCTTGCCGACCCGGGCTTCAGGAATCGACGCTACTGCCGGGGAGAAACCGCGACAGGCCTCTGCCGATCCAGGATCTATTGAGAATCCATTGAGCAGGGAAGCAAAGCGTGCCAGTCTTACCGCTCTCAGAGGGTCTTCGCTTAGCCGTGCGAAGGGATCTCGGGTAAAACGGAGTATTCCCGAGGCGATGTCGGCCGCACCACCCCACGGGTCAATGATCTCGCCGCCGGAGGTCATGGCGATCGAGTTGACGGTAAGGTCCCTCTTGCCAAGGTCCTCTTCTAGGTTGTCACTCCGGAAGGAGCTGATGTCAATTATCACACCCTGGTGACGGACAACGACTGTAGCTCCCGGTTCTCTTCCGATCACCGGTGACCCGGGCCAGGCTTCAAGTATGGCTCCAGTACAGGCGGAGGTGGCGATATCGGCTTCCCCGGTTTTTCTGCAAAGCATGAGATCACGTATGGCCCCTCCGACCACTGCGGCTCGGTGGCCCAGAGACTCCAGTACTGATGAGGCCGAAAGGGCTGCCATCAACACCTTGCTCAAGGATCTCACCACCCTGCAATGATTTTATCACTATAATTACGGGGTTATCCCTGGACCGGCGGGTTCCCGGGAGCAGCCAGGCCGTGTCGGAAAACCATGTACAGGGTTTGGGAAAGGCGGCCATAGGAGGTAATATTGGCCCTGTTGAAATTAACCGTTGACGGAAGGTCGGGAAGTTTATGGTTTTTACATGGGTCCTGGCGATAGTGCTCTTTTTATTTTCGTGGTTCACCGACCGGGAAAAGTCTGTTAAAGCCGCAAGGGTGGCGTGGTCTCTTTTCAGGGGGATCCTTCCGGTGTTCATAATAGTTCTCGTTCTGACGTCGCTGAGCCTTGGCCTGATCCGCGAGGATGTTATCCTGGACCTTCTCTCTGGCAAGGGCCTCCTTGCGGGGACCGTAATAGGTGCTTTCGCCGGGTCGGTTGCGGCCATACCGGGTTTCGTGGCATTCCCCCTTTCGGGGATCCTCCTGGGAAAAGGGGTACCCTATACGGTCATAGCGGCCTTTACCACCACCCTTATGATGGTGGGCGTGGTAACCTTTCCGCTGGAAAAGAGGTTCCTTGGCGCCCGGGTGGCCCTGGTCAGGAACCTTGCAGGACTTGCCGTTGCCCTGGTTGTATCCGTAGCCATAGGCCTGTTCTTCGGGGAACTGCCATGAAGCATGGGGGCTCTTTCCGTTCAGGCTGTATTGCGCTTGCCCTGTTCGGGGCCTTTGCAGCCATGTCGTGGTACCAGGGCTTTGAGCCGGGGATCAGGAGCGCAGAAAACCTGGTCTCCTTCACCAGGTCCATGGCGGGTCTTCTGCCCCCGGCTTTTCTTCTTGTCGGCCTTTTCAATTCCTGGGTAAAGAGGGAGACCGTCGAGAGCAACCTGGGAAAAGATTCCGGAGCCAGGGGTTATTTCTGGGCAATAGTGCTTGCCGGGACTATGGTTGGAGGCATCTTCGTGGCCCTGCCGCTATGCCTTGTGCTTCAGAGGAAAGGGGCTTCCCTGGGTGTTCTTTTTACCTTCCTGAACGCGGCGGCAATATGCAGGGTGCCCATGACCATATTCGAGGCCTCGTTCCTGGGGATATCGTTCACTATAATGCGTTTTGCCGTATCGATACCCCTTGTCATACTCGTGGCCAGACTTATGGCTTCCTGGCTGGGGGAGGATTTCAGGGTCAGGGATGGTTCAGGGGCATAAAGCCTGTGACTTTACCTGCAGGAACCCGGGACAAGTCCCGTGTGCCTGGATACCGATTCAGCAAATTCCTTGAAAGATCCTATGCTCGATTCCAGAAGGGAAAGGACAGTGCCGCGGTCTGCCGATCGGCAGTTGTTCAGGAAAATGTTCCTCAGTTCAATGGAATTCCTCATCCCCTCTGCAGCTTCTGGTGTCAGCACTGCCATGCTTTCCAGGGCCTCGAACTTTCCCTTCATGGAACTTGCGGCCGGCACTGAACTGTCGAGAGAGATAATAGCCGATGCCACGTCCAGGCATATCTGGACGCAATCTTCCAGGTCGAGTGCAATTATGTCCTGGGCTTCAGGATCGGAGGACCTTCCTCTCTGTTCCAGTCTCGACACGCAGCGGTCCAGTGATCTCATCTTTGTGCCCAAATGATCCAGATCCATTTTCTGACCTCCTGGTCTCCTTGCGTTTGAATTCATCTTTACCTCTCTGTTCTCATACGTTCTGGTTCTTTTCTCTTCCCCAATACATTTCAGGCGGGAGTTCAGGCTTCAGTTCCCTTCCGAAAAGGGATCCGACCATACACTCGGGAGAGACCCCGTCGTAAAGGATCCGGTGTACCGCTTCAGTCAGCGGGAGTTCAACACCGATCTCCCTTGCGTGTCTCACAAGGGCGTCCACGGTGTATGCTCCTTCGGCCACCTGCCCGAGGGACCTCATGGCTTCTTCCAGTGACATTCCTTCCCCTACTGCTTTCCCGAGCTTGTAATTCCGGGAGAGATCGCTGAAACATGTCACCATTAGGTCTCCCACTCCCGCGAGGCCTGCGAGGGTAAGGGGGTGTGCCCCGCATCGGGCACCCAGCCTCATTACTTCGGCCAGTCCCCTGCTTGCCAGGGCGGCCAGGGTGTTATATCCCATATCTCTTGAGGCGGCGATCCCTGCCGCGATCGCGATAACGTTCTTTACGGCCCCGCCTATCTCAACACCCGGGACGTCATCGCTGCTGTATGCCCTGAAGGATCTACCGGAAAAGATATCCTGCCAGAGTTCAGCCTCGCCGGGGATAGCGGACGCAACAACAACGGCCGTAGGTTTTCCGGCAATTACCTCCTCTGCGTGGCTAGGCCCCGAGAGTACGGAATACCTGCAGCGAGGGATTATTCCCGATGATATCTGGCTTATCCTCAATCCTGTGGTTATCTCTATTCCTTTTGCCACGTTGCACAGCCTTGCGTCTTCAGGCCAGAAGGGTTTGGCCTCTCCCAGGAAACTTCTTACCGATTGTGTAGGTATCGCACAGACGTGAAGATCGGAAGCTCCGGAGGCTTCTTTGAGGTCGGGAACAGCCTCGATGGAAGGGGAAAGGTCCGAATCCCTGAGGTAGTCGGGATTCCTTCCCGTGGAGTTTATGGCCCTCGCCTGTTCAGGCCGCCGGCACCAGAGAGTGGTCTGGTGACCCTTTCGGGCGAGGAGATCCGCCAGGGCTGTACCCCAGCTTCCGGCTCCGTAAACGGTGATCCTCTTCATGGTTTCTCCCTTCATGGGTCAGACCCCAAAGATCGTTTCCTTCCAGTCGAACCAGCAGTAGTTCTGTTCGGGCTTGGTCAGCCCGCTGAAACCGAAGGGGAAGTCGCTGGCAAAAACGATGTCGTTGCCGGCCTGGAAACGCAGAAGCTGCCTGTCGCCCTTCTTCGCGAAGGGCTTCCCGTCGAAGATCCCGACGAAGTTTGAACAGAAGCAGGCCAGCACATCCGGGAAAGGAAGTTCCATATCCACTATCATTCTTGCAATGAACTCGCTGTCGGTCCTGTCGCCGATAACTTTTCCCAGGGAAGCCATCTGAGTCTCGTTGCCGTTGACGGCCATAATGAGGTGATGTTTCCCCTCGACGACGAAGGGGTGGCAGTTCTCGTCCCGGATAGAACCTGAACTGGCCTCCCTCGAATGGAAGACCGCCCATTCGTAATCGTGCCCTTCCAGAATGGCCGCGGCCCTTTCAGGGGGCATGTCGACGCCCCTTTCGTAATGAAGGACGGTCCCGTCCCCGTAAAGGACTACTCCGTTACCGTTGCCGCCGTCACGGAGTTCCAGACCCTTCAGAAAGGCCGGGAGGTTAGGGCACCCTGGAAATTCACCCAGTTTTTCAACCAGCCTTGAGATTCCCGACCTGTTCGCCAGGAGCATCCTGCACACGGTCATCCCTCCATGTAGAAAACCCGCCTTTTCAAGCACCTACAATGATATACCAGCGGAAGAATTAATAGAAGGCAAAACCCCCCATTGGTCCAAACATGAAAAAAGAAGAACCCGTCGAGAAGCAAACCAAAATCACCGGAATTACCCTGAGAGAATGTTCCGGTCCTGCTGAATTTGACGAAGCATCTTGACCACGGTTCGCTCGAAAAGCAGATCCTTCCCTTTTCCGGATCGGAGATTAGCGCCTATAATTAATAAGGTTAAACAAAGAACCTGGAAGGGAAGTGAATCCTTGAGGCATTCCAGGAACCTTTTCTCCATCCCGGACGTTCTTCCGGAAGAAGAGATATTTGAATCACTTATTCCCGGATCACCGGTAAAGATCGAAAGGATCGTCTCGGCGGGGCAGTCGACTCCCCAGGGTACCTGGCTAGAGCAGGATGTTGATGAATGGGTGGTGCTTCTCCAGGGCAAGGCGGTCCTTGAATACGAGGATTTCAGGAAGGCAGATCTTGAATCCGGGGACTGGGTCTTTATCCCGGCCCACACCAGGCATCGTGTAGCCTTGACTTCCTCAGACCCCCCATGCATCTGGCTCGCCATCCACGGGAAGCTCCGTCAGTAACAGAAAGGGCGGGGATCTCCCCGCTATATTGCTCCCTGGTGGTCAGCGTTCACACCGTTGCCGCCTCTTCTCTTTACTTCGTACATGGCCCTGTCGGCCCGCTTTGTCAGGGAATTCTCATCGTCTCCATCACGGAAGGAAGATACCCCTATACTGCCTGTTACGGGGCCGTAGCCTCCGTGATCCAGTCCCGCTAGCAGTTCCTGGAGTTTCAGGGCAAGGGCCAGTGCCTGTGAGGAGTCTGTGGGTGAGGCGAGTATGAATTCGTCCCCGCCCCATCGGGCGGCAATATCCGACGAACGGATATTCTCCCTGATAGTGCGTGCAATTTCCGAAAGGGCCCTGTCACCGGCGAGGTGCCCCCTGGTATCGTTCAGTTGCTTGAAGTTATCCAGGTCGATCATGATCATGGAGAGGGGGGTGCCGTATCGCGCAGACTTGGCTATCTCCCTCTGAATGATCTCGTCGAAATACTGCCTGTTGAAAAGCCCCGTTACCCTGTCGGTCGTAGCGGATACCATCAGTTCCCTGTTCAGCCTTATCAGCTCTTCATCGGCTTTTTTGCGGTCGGTGATATCCTTGCATATCCCCTGGTTGAACAGGACCTTTCCGTTGCCGTCCTTTATGTACCTGGCATGATCCTCGACCCAGATGACCTGGCCGTCCTTCCTTTTAAGACGGTATGTTTCCAACCGGTCGACAAATTCAGTGTTGTCATTATCGTTGTGCATCTGAACTCTTTCGGTTTCGTGAACGTAAATGGCGGTGGGTATGTGAACTGTCTTGAGCTCTTCAAGGCTGTCATAGCCCAGCATCCTTACAAAGGCGGGGTTTGCGTCGACGAAAAAACCTTCCGGCGTCGATGTATAGAAGCCGTTGGGCATCTTTTCGATAAGGTCCCTGAATTTCGCTTCGCTGGCCCTCAGTGATTCCTCCGTATTTTTCCTCTCGGAGATATCGCGGTATATTCCGTAACCGAAGATCTTCCCGTCGGAGAGAAAGACAGGGATGCCCAGGAAGGACACCTGGATCGGGGATCCATCCTTTCTTCTCCGGACCGACTCAGTGGCTATGTTCTCTCCAGCGGCTGTGGCTGCCGAGAAGGCCCTGGCCTCCTCAATGAACTCCGATCCTTTTGCTATAAGGTCATCGACATTTTCCCCGAGGACCTCCTCACGGAAGTAGCCGAACATAGCGCAGAAGACCGAGTTGGCTTTAAGGACAGTCCCTGTATTATCGCAGAACACGATCCCCTCCATGGCGTTCTCGAAAAGGGCATGTAAGGATTCGCGTTCGAAGGAAAGGGCCTTCTCTATCTTCTTGCGCTCCGTTGTGTCCCTCCCCAGGGATTGTATCTCCACCAGGTTCCCCTCGTCGTCGAAGATGCCATTGTCGGTCCATTCCTGCCAGCGGATCTCACCGTTGTCAAGCAGCACTCTTTCCTCGCCGGTTATTGACGGGTTTTCAGGCGTGAGGGTCAGGAGCTTGTCATGGACGGAGGGTATGTCGTCGGGGAAAATGTGGTTGCTGAAGCACTTTCCCACGGCATCCTCGTAGCTGATGCCGTGGTATTCGCAGTAGGTTCTGTTCGCGTAGGACGCGACCAGGTCCGGGGTGAACCTGAGGATCATTTCCGGGTTATTGTCCAGTATCTCCCTGAGTCTTTCCTCTCTTGCCCTGATCTCAAGTTCCTAACGTTTTTGCCGGGTGATGTCTTTGTAGATGGTGAAGAACCCGCAATACTGATCATCGGCAGATACCGGATAGGAAGTTATCGCTACAGGGAAACGCGTGCCGTCCTTTCTCTGCCTCTCGGTCTCAAGAGAGATAAACCCCTTGCTGGGCAATTCGCCTAATAGATCCCGTCCTTCCCTGATCAGCGAAGGGTCTTGGGACACTACTTCGTCCAGGTCCTTCCCGAGGATCTCCTCCCTTTCGTAGCCGAACATCCGGCAGAACTCGTCGTTAACCTGGCATATCAGGCTTGAGCTATCACTGAACACAAGCCCTTCCGGGGATCTTTCCAGAAGGGTGTAGAGGATAGCCTCGTTAAGTTTTCCTATGGAAGGAGAGTCATTGTTTTCAGGCAAAAGCATTACCTCCAAAAATATTGTTACCAGGCGAGGATCAGATCACTTTCTAAAAAAGTAGTGAAACCTTGAGGAATTTTTTAAAAAGAAACCTGCAGATCGTGCTTGAGCCTGAAAAGATCTATGCCAAAACCGGTCTTTTGCCTCTGCCACCCAATAAAAAATTATACACTGAACACAACAATTGAAAAATAGACCACTTGTTTTGTGTATACTTTAATGAAGGAGTCCAGTTTCAAGCCGAGGGGTGCATCGAATGATATTCCGTGGATTATTTTGCACGATCACAGCCGCTGTCTTGTGGGGGACATCCGGCCCTGTGATGCGAATTGCCGACTCTCTCGGGGTGGATATCCTGACCCTTAACCTGGTCAGGGCGCTTTTCCCCAGTCTTGTCCTTTGTTTTGTGGCTATTTGGCGAAGAAAGAACGGTGTCGGATTTTTCAACACAAAAAGTGTCTCCCCGCTCCTTATCCCGGGGGCAGCTGGAATGGTCATGAGCGCCCTCGGTCTGAACCTTGCTTTCCTGAGATTATCCATAGGTCTTGCCATGGTCCTGTACTATTCAGCCCCGCTTTGGGTCATGGCCGGTTCCTGGATCATCAGCGGTGAAAAACCCTCCATCTCCCAGTTTGCGGCCTTCTCCCTGGCCCTTGCGGGAATATGGGTCTCGGCGGGAGGAGCCCAGAGGGCCGGCACCCTGGATATGGTCGGGGTCACAGGGGCCCTGGTCGGTGCTTTGGGATACGCCCTTTTTGTGCTGAACGGAAAATACGGGGCAGGGAAAACCGATCCCTTTGGATCGTTCTTTTTGACTTACATTTTCTCTACGGTCATTCTTGCCGTCATGGCTGTCGCCACAGGCAGAATTGCAGCCATTGCCGATCTCGGGAGATCATCCTGGCTGGTCCTCATCTACCTGGGGTTTGTAACCTCCCTGGTACCCTATGGACTCCTGATGCTGTCCCTCAGGTGGATCTCAGGCAATACCGCCTCGGTGGCTACCATGAGCGAAGTCCCCTTTTCAATGATGTGGGCATTGATAATTGCCTCGGAACTTCCCGAACCGAGCGCAGTAACGGGGGGTGCCGTAGTGCTTCTGGCGATCGCCTTTCTTGCCGGAGGCAAACGCTGAATCTGGCCCCGGTTCTGCTATAGTTCTGGTTGAGAAGACAGAACCGGTTTGAGCAGGTACTTGCCAGCCAATAGAAGGAGGAGTCGGCAATGAAAAAGACCATAACGGCCGTAAGCGCGATGGAGGTCCTTGATTCCAGGGGGAATCCCACCGTCAGGACGTGGTGCAGACTGGCGAATGGCATCGAGGTTTCAGCATCGGTCCCCTCCGGTGCGTCCACCGGCGAGAACGAGGCCGTAGAGCTTCGTGATGGGGACAAGTCCCGTTACGGTGGGAAGGGAGTTCTCCGGGCGGTAGATAACGTGAACAGGATCATTGCTCCACGCATCGTCGGGATGGATCCCACCCGCCAGGAGGAGATAGACCGTCTTATGATCGACCTGGACGGGACACCCAACAAGGGGCATCTGGGTGCCAACGCCATTCTCGGGGTTTCCATGGCGGTGGCCAGGGCTGCTGCCGCCAGCCTGGAACTTCCCCTCTACGAATACCTGGGCGGTGGTGATGCCGTACGGATCCCCGTTCCAATGATGAACATTCTTAACGGGGGCAAGCATGCCGACAACAGTGTAGACTTCCAGGAGTTTATGGTCATGCCCATAGGTGCGCCAACATTTGCCGAGGCCCTGAGGTATGGGACAGAGACCTTTCACGCACTGAAGAAGATACTCTCGGCCAGGGGTTATGCTACGAGCGTGGGTGACGAGGGCGGTTTCGCTCCCGACCTGGGCAGCAACGACGAGGCCTGTGAGGTGATTATCGAGGCGATCGCTGCGGCCGGTTACTCCCCGGGGAAAGATGTGGCCATAGCTCTTGACCCGGCGGCAAGCTCTTTTTACGAGAACGGAGCTTACGTACTCTCCCGGTCGGGACAGGGGCGCAAGACCAGTTCAGAGATGACGGAACTTTACAGGGAGTGGGTGGAGAAATACCACGTGGTTTCCATAGAGGACGGCCTTGACGAGAACGACTGGGAGGGTTTCCGAACCCATACGGGGCGGCTTGGTCAAAAGATCCAGGTTGTCGGTGACGATATTTTTGTCACCAACCCGGTATTTGTCGAACGCGGCATCCGCGAAAAGGCTGCCAACGCTGTACTGATAAAGCTCAACCAGATCGGGACCGTTACAGAGACCATAGAGACGATAAGTATGTGCAGGGATGCCGGGTGGGGTTACGTCATATCCCACCGGAGCGGAGAGACGGAGGATGCCTTTATCGCCGATTTCGCTGTAGCCATGGGCGGGGGGCAGATCAAGACCGGATCGGCGTGCAGAAGCGAGCGCATCGCCAAATACAACCGGCTGCTGGAGATCGAGGCCGGGCTGGGCGGCAGGGCTGTCTTCACGAATCCCTTATCAGTCCGGTAAAGTCCCGGGGATCAGTTAACAGGGTTCTCCGGGGGGGGCCTTTTAAGGGCGTGGAAGACAGGGGCCATCTCGGTCACCGGGAAGTCGACCAGTGCCTTGCCTGTAGATGCTCTCAGATAGTTGTCCACCCACCAGAAGACGTTCTGGCTGCGGATGCCCGCCCTGAGGCGGCGCATCCGCCCCTTTTTCCTGTCTTCGGGCATCGTGACAGCCTGGTGGATAGCATCGGCTATCCCCTCGATATCGTAGGGATTAACGAGTATGGCGCCCCTGTGCATCTGTGAGGCCGCGCCCGCGAATTCGCTAAGTATCAGGACACCGTCATCTTCGACCTGGCAGGAGCAATATTCTTTGGCCACAAGGTTCATGCCGTCCTTCAGGGGAGTTACCAGGGCCATGTCCGCCAGCCTGTAGTAGGCGACGAGTTCTTCCCTGGGCAAAGATTTGTACATGTAATGGATGGGCACCCACCCGGGAGAGGAGAACTCGCCGTTGATTGAGCTGACAATTTTTTCGATATCCTCCCTCAACTGGCGGTAGGCCTGCACTTCCTCCCTGCTTGGCACAACTATCTGGATAAAGGTTATTTTCTCCCTCAGATCGGGGTACTTCCTCAGCGCCTCACCGAAGGCCCTCAATCTCTGGGGTATTCCTTTTGTGTAGTCCAGGCGGTCCACGCCGAGGGCTATCTTTTCCCTCGAAAGCTGTTTCCTGAGATCTTCCAGGATCGTGTTTACTTTTCCCGACCTGGCTGCTTCACGGAATGAACGGTAGTCTATGCTTATCGGCATGGCTGCTGCCTTGAGCCTCCTGCCCTCTGCAGAGACGCTAACTATAGGCCCACGTCCCGAGATCCTGACATCAGGGAAGAGAACCCTCAGGCAATCGGTAAAGTTCCTGCGGTCCCTCGTGGTTTGAAAACCCACGAACTCATATTCAAGCAGATCCCTCAGAAGGTCGTCCCTCCAGGGCAGCTTCAGGAAAATATCCGGGGGCGGGAAGGGGATATGGAGAAAAAAGGCACAGGATCTTTGGATACCCGATTCCTTGAGGATCCTTGAGACGGGGATCATCTGGTAGTCGTGGACCCAGACGAAATCTTCCGCCAGGGTGTATCTTGCGACGGCCCTTGCGAAACTTCCGTTGACCCTGCGGTATGCCTTCCAGTAGTCGGGCTCGAAACGGCAGTGGGTCTGGAGGTCGTGAAAAAGGGGCCAGACGACCTCGTTGGAGAAGCCGTAATAGAAGGAGTCCACATCCTCCTTTGAAAGCCTGACGGGGAACACCCTGTATCCGGCCCTGTCAGAGGCGGGGCCCAGTATCTCTTTCAGGGTTTTCATGTCGACCATTTCCGCTGTTCCCGTCCACCCTATCCAGATCCCCCCCCTGTCACGAAGGACGGGGGTCAGGGCCGATACAAGCCCCCCGGAGGAGTGTGTTACCTGCCACCTTCCGGCGGAGCCCTCTATCTTCATCGGGAGCCTGTTCGAGACGATAACGAGCCTTCCCTTTTCAGTCATATCCAGTCCTTTGTCCTTTGATCAGTGCCTTCCCCTGGAGGCCGGCTTTGTCCGCCTGTTCCAGAGGGGTTTCTGGAGGGTGTAGCTTGCCTCAAAGGATTTGAACAGGTCAAGATAGTCCTCAAGGTATCTCGACATCAGGAACTTTTCCTGCACGGTCTTGCGGGCTTTTTCTCCTATACGGCGGCCCAGGTCCGGTTCCTTCAGGAGCATTATTATCCTTTCGGCGGCTTCTTCTACTGTATCTACAAGAAATCCGTTCTCTCCGTCGGTGATCTGGTGTCTTATCCCTCCCACGTTGCCTCCTATGACGGGTTTACCCTTCCACATGGCCTCCGTTACCGTAAGCCCGAAGCCCTCCCGGATCGATTTTTGCAACACCACGGCGGCCTTCCGCTGCAGGGCGTTCACAAGGGCCGTATCCTCGACGGTAAGCATGATGATGCCTTCTTCCTGCTGCTCCTTCAGTTCATTGAATATCTCTACCCCCTCGGGGTCGTCGGAGGCGATGTTTCCGAGGAGCACCAGGTTGCAGTCCACTTCCTTGCGGGCTATCTTGAAGGCTTCGATCACCCCTGCGGGATCCTTCCACTTGTCAAACCGCGACACCTGGACTACCAGGGGCTTGTCATCGGGTATGTTGTAACGTTCCAGCCTTTCCTTTATCTCCTCGTCGGAGAAATCCCTGTTCTTGATGCTGAAAGGGTCGATGGCCGGTTTTATGAACACCAGGGGGGTTTTCGTGTCCTGCCTGTATTCCGGAATGCTGAATACGGCTGCGTCGTAACGGTTGACGTAATTCCTGATGTAGGGCCAGAGTTTTCGGTTCGGGTTCGAGAGGTCCACGTGGCAGACCCAGATCCATGGTCCCTTTTTGTGATAGTGCCGGACCATAGGCAAGGGTTGGGGGTCGTGAATGACCACTATGTCATGGTCGAGGTGGTTCCGCAGTACGTTCTCGAATACGACATGTTCATAGATCCTGAACTTCTTCCAGCTCAGGTTGATGTCCCCGCCCTGGAGGGCGTTGTGCATCTTCTTGGTAACGCTGAAGAAGTCGGGCGAGCCCTGGATCACCCTCCAGCCCATCTGTACACCTGCAAGGTTGGCAAGAAGGGTCATCGACCCGAGCAGCTCTGCGACCCCGCCACCGTAGTAGGTGGAGTTAATGTGCACAATCCTCCTGTCGGACATCTTCTCGGCCTTCAGAAGTATCCTTTCCACGGCTTCCGCGCCGATATAAGGTTCGTAGTGTTCAAGCCTGGCTATGTAGGGAAGACCCATGATCCATCTCTCCTTTCTCTGGAGCGGTCCGGTTTGTCCGGAATCAAGGGCTGATCTGTGGTGTCATTCCCGAAGTGTCCAAACAGGCAATGCCGGTAAACGAACAATACGGAGTCGGTATTTCCGGGGAACCGCTGTACAGTATTATAAGGTAATGTGTGGAATTTGCGAAATCCGGGGTTGACGCTGTCAGATCCCGGCTTTGTGTGCAAGAATATCGGAGATGGAAGAAAGGGGTTTTCCCATTGGTCCTTGTCGGGTTCGGCTGCATGGTGCTTTCCGCCTTTTTCTTCGGTTCTCTGGGACCTGCAGAGAGGGTGGCTTTTGAATATGGAGTGACGCCTGCGGGGGTCTCCCTGGTAAGGGCTGTAGTTGGTGCCCTGGTTGTGGGGATATACGCCCTGATAAAAGATCCGTCTTCCCTGATCCCTGGCATGAGGCATGCCTGGAGTTTCGCCCTCACGGGGCTTTTTGGGGTGGTCTTTGTCTATTACTTATCCAACATAGCTTTCGTGACCATTCCTGTCGGCCTTACGGTGATCCTTTTCTATACGAATCCGATCTGGACCGCCATAGGCGCTGCGATGATTGGGAAGGAGTCCTTCACAAGGGCCAGGGCCGCGGCCCTAGCCGCCGGTTTTGCGGGAGTCTGGGTCGCCGTGGGGGGTATAGGCGGCATACGGTTCGGGGAAGTGGACGTTAATGGCATTCTTCTTGCTGTGGTCTCAGGGTTCGGGTTTTCCTTCTACATACTCAACAGCCGTTACGGTACAGGAAGGACCGAGCCTTTCAAGACCTTTGTCCAGATGTTCTTGTGGGGTGCCCTGATGATGCTGGTCATCACCCTTTTCAAGGGAGAAATACCCGATCTTGGGGTCCTGCCCCTTCCTGCCCTCCTCTCGCTTGCCCACCTGGCCGTTTTTCCCACGCTGGCCTCCTACGCGCTGATATCCTTCGCATTGAAACATATCCCCGGGACAGTTGCCGCCATCACGTCGATGTCGGAGATCATTTTTGCTGGGTTGATGGCCTGGGCCTTCCTGGGGGAGGTGCCCTCTTCAGGCCAGCTAAGGGGAGGACTGCTAATTGTGACGGCGGTGCTCCTTCTGCTCTTTGAAGGGAAGATCACCCTTTCAGGAATGGAAAGGGCTGAAAAAGGGGACCCCTCTGGATGAGGTGTCCCCTGTATCCATTCATTCTTTCTTTGCTCTCGAGTTATTCCTAGAAAATTGTCTGGGAAAGGGCTCTTCCATCGGTGAATCGGACGATTATCCGGTAATTTGAAGGATCTGCGCTTAGTTTGCCGTTGTCGGCCAACCACAGGTGAAGTTCCGAGTTGCCCGATACGTTACGGCTGAACGATCCGTCCGGTTTGTTCAGCATCGGGCTTGTTGCCGTTTCCGTCACGGCAATGTGCCAGCTCTGGTTCCCGGGTATCGTGTCCCATGAGCCGCTTTTGCCGTCCAGGGATTCCACGGTAAGTGAATTTATAGTTCCGTGGAGGGAAACAAGGCGCAGCCGGATATGGCCGTCCGGGTTTGCGTCAAGACCTGTCCTGATGTCCGCCGGTTCACCCTTGCCTACCAGGTTCCTCGGTCCTTTTCCCATGTAGAAGGCTCTGACGCTGCTGGATTCCTGGATGTTCTCCACAGCCCCTGAAGGCATTACCGGCTTTGGCGGTATCCCCGGGACAAAGACTACCCGGTCGATGATCCTTTCGAAGGTCCTGCCGTCACTCATGACAGCGATAACCCTGAACCTGTTCCCCTGGTCGGCCAGAGCCCCGGCGTCGTCAAGCCATAAGGTGAGATCTTTCTTTTCGGAAATGGCAATGGAAACCGTCCCGCTTGAGGAGTTCAACACCTTTCCCGCTTTGTCCGTTACCACAATGATCGGCTTCTTGTTGCCGGGAAGCGTGTCCCACTCGGCGACGGATCCTTCCACTCCCCTTACGATGAAACTGATCACGGTGCCCTGGCCCGACAATGACATGTCGACCCTCCAGTCGGGGTTGCCGTCTGCCCCGGGGCTCTCGCCGCGGTTTGCAACATCAGTCGTTTCGGGGGGGAAAAGTTTTGCGGACAGTATGCCCTCGCCGGCTTCCGGTTCTTCTTCTCCGGGCGCGGCTATTGCGCGGAAGATCGTGCCGTCGTTGAACTGTACGATAACCTCGAACCTGGTCTTGCCGCCTGACACGGCTCCGTTGTCAGCGACCCAGAGATCCAGAGTGGTGTCACCATCGACGGAGAAGCGGACGCTCCCGTCGGCGCGATTCTTGAGGTTGCCGTCCATGAACACGGCTATTGCCCAGACGCCGTTTCCGGGTATTGTGTCCCACATTGCGTTCATGCCGTCCACATTGCGGATGGTTATCTGGTCCACCACTGATATGGTGGTGAATCTTACCCGGAAGTGGGCATCGTTGGCGCCGTCCTTGCCCAGTGTCTCCCTTTTTCCGGCCACATCACGGCCCTGGATGCCGTAGGCTGTGGCGGTGATCAGGTCGCTTCCCTCCTCCTGGGCGGGTCCGGGAAGTTTGAAGATGTCGGGCATACCCTTGACCTCTGTCCTGGCGGTGGCAGTACTGCCGTCGATAAACCTGACGGAAACCTCGTATTCCCTGGTCTGGGAGAAGGCAGCCCCGTCGTCGGAAAGGTAAAGGTTAAGGGTCGCAAACCCCAGGAACGGGGCTATCGGCATGCCCGAAGTAGCCGTCAGGGTCTTGCCTGTGGCGTCCTTTATTACCAATGCCCAGTTGGAACTCCCCCGGGCAGTATCCCATTCCCTGGTCCCGTCGACGGCCTTGATCGAAACATCGGTAACAGCGCCTATGCCCTTCAGCGATAAAACGAAGTGGACGTCCGGTTCTCCGTCAGGTTCCAGTGACCGTTCCAACCCCAGCACGTCTTCCTGGGCGGACCTGAAAGAGAAGGCCGTTATCTCTCCCATTGCCCCCCAGGCGGTGCCCGATGCCAGGATCATAAGAGACATGAATATTGCGGCAAAAAGCACCCTTGTCATACCTGGCTTCATAATTACTCCCTCCCTGCTCTTTTCTGTGTCTTTGATTTACTTATCTAACTTATAAGCATTATAGCATTCTGGCAATAATTCAGTCAGGGTAGGCAGAAGGTACCGTCATTCCCCGATAAGGCTGATGATCTCGGCCATGAAGGCCGGAAGGTCCGACGGGCGCCTGCTTGTAATGATCCTTTCCGAGTTGACGACTTCCCTGTCCACCCATGTCGCCCCTGCCAGGATCATGTCGTCCTTCAAACTGGGGTAGCTCGTTACTGTTTTTCCATGAAGTATCCCGCATGAGACCAGGAGACTTCCGGCGTGGCAGATCCCTGCTACGAATCCACCCGAATCGTAGGTATTCCTTACAAGTCCTGTGATCTCCGCCGACATTCGAAGCCTGTCGGGTGCCCATCCTCCTGGAATGACCACTCCGTCAAGAGGTCTTCCGGCCATGCTGCCGGCATCGTATGAGGCATCGATGGTGGTACCGTATTTGCCTTTGTATAACTTGGGAGCGACAGGTGCTACAACGACGGGGTCATGTCCCGACTCCTGCAGCCTGTAGAAGGGGTACCAGAACTCAATGTCGTGGAAATCGTTCTCTACCAGAACAGCTATCTTCCTGGCCATCTGCGGTCTCTCCTCTCTTGAAGGACCTGGATCCCGGTCTGTGTTTAACCTGGATTATACAGCCTTGGCCGGGTTAGGTGTTCGCGGGTCTTTTGCGTTATCATTTCATCATGCAACACAGACCGGAGAGGAGAGTGGACCCCGTGAAATGCACGAGCTTCAGGGAGACAGAACAGGCATCTACACCCCACGGTGTAAAAGTGTGCAAGCTTTACGACACCCCCGACGCCCAGGCGATACATATTACCCTGGAGCCGGGAGAATCCCTTAAAAGACACATCACTCCCGTTGACGTCTTTTTCTATGTCCTTGAGGGCACCGGCGTGGTGGAGATAGGTGAGGAAAAGAAAACCGTGTCGAGAGATACTCTTGTCGAGAGCCCAAAGGACATACCCCACTGCTTGTACAACGAGAGCGACGCCACCTTCAGGTTCCTCGTTGTAAAGGCGCCAAGACCTGTCACTGCGACAAAGCTGCTTTAAACCTTCAGGTAACTCCAAAAACCGCGAAAAAGGAGGGAAACTCATTGGTCCTCGAGATAAAGAAAGGTGTTTTCTGGGTCGGCGCAAAGGACTGGGCCCTTCATAGCTTCCACGGTCACGAACTTTCCACCCACAGGGGCAGTACGTACAATTCCTACCTGATAAGGGACAAAAAGACAGCCGTGATCGATACCGTGTGGGGTCCCTTCACTGACAAGTTCATCGAGAACGTGAGATCCCTGGTGGAGCCGTCGAAGATAGACTACGTTGTGACCAACCACGCGGAGACCGATCATTCGGGAGCGCTGGGAGCACTCATGGATCTGGCGCCCCAGGCTGAAGTGGTGGTTTCCCCCAGGGGGATGGAGAGCGTGCCCGGCCACTTCCACAAAAAATGGAAATTCCGCCAGGTCAGGACCGGTGAATCCATACCCCTGGGGGAGACGGAGATGATATTCGTGGAGGCCCCCATGCTTCACTGGCCCGACAGCATGTTCACCTACCTGTCGGGAAGGGACCTGCTGATGCCCAACGATGCTTTCGGTCAGCACTACGCTTCGGCCTTCCCCTACAACGACCAGGTCGACCAGGAGGAACTGTTCGAGGAGTGCCTGAAATACTACGCCAACATCCTCACACCTTTCAGCCCCATGGTTTTGAAAAAGATAGATGAGGTCCTGGCACTGGACCTCAAGGTCGACATGATCGCTCCCAGCCACGGCGTGATCTGGCGCAAGGATCCCCTTCAGATCGTGAAGAAGTACCAGGAGTGGGCGAAGCAGGAGCCCGAGAGGAGCGCAGTCGTTCTTTTCGATACCATGTGGAACGCTACCAGGGACATGGCCGATGCTATCAGCGAGGGGCTGGCCGAGAGCGGGGTCCCGTCGAAGGTCTTCCATATGGCTCTCTCCGACCGAAACGATGTGATCACCGAGATCTTCAGGTCCCGGGCGGTGATAGTGGGGTCTTCCTGCATCAACGGCGGCGTTCTCCCCACAATAACCCCCATCCTGGAGGACCTTAGGGGGCTCAAATTCAGGAACAAGACAGGAGCAGCTTTCGGATCCTACGGTTGGAGCGGGGAGAACATAACGAGGATCGAAAGTCATCTCGAAGAAGCCAGGATCCCCCTTGCCGTGCAGGGGCTTAACATCAAATGGTGTCCCGACGCCGAGGGGCTCGAGAAATGCCGGCAGATGGGAAGGGATATAGCGGACCGTATGTAGCGTTAACGTTATTTCCCTGTGACTGGGTCAGATTTGGTGTAAAATAGACCTGTCGGGGTCTTCTCGGGCAATACCGGAAGCTCACGGCAATATCGCCTTGCGGCGGAGTTCGTTCCCGCCGCTTTTTCTTGTTACCGATGCAGAAGGAGTTGGGTAATTACATGGAGAAAAAATCAGGGGAACTTTCTTTCGGGAAAGTGATACCCCTCCCCATTGAGGATGAGATCAAGCACAGTTATCTGGATTACGCCATGAGCGTCATTGTGGGACGTGCGCTTCCCGATGCCAGGGATGGTCTGAAACCCGTTCAGCGCAGGGTCCTTTTCTCCATGCTGGAGCTCGGGCTAAGGCACAATCAGCCCTACAAGAAATCCGCCAGGGTCGTCGGTGAGACCATGGGTAAATACCACCCCCACGGCGACTCGGCTATTTACGACACCATGGCCAGGATGGCCCAGGACTTCTCCATGAGACAGACCCTCGTGGACGGCCAGGGGAACTTCGGCTCTATTGACGGGGATCCCCCGGCGGCGATGCGCTATACGGAAGCCAGGCTCTCAGCGCTGGGCGAACAGATGCTGGCCGATATCGACGAGGAGACCGTCGACTGGGGACCCAATTTTGACGACTCGCTGAAGGAGCCCCTTACGCTTCCCACCAGGGTTCCCAACCTCCTTGTGAACGGCAGCACCGGCATTGCCGTAGGGATGGCAACCAACATGCCGCCCCACAACCTGAGGGAGGTCGTCGATGCCCTCTGCCTGATCCTCGACAACCCCGACGCCGGGGTCGAGGAGATACTTTCAGCCCTGCCTGGCCCTGATTTTCCCACAGGCGGTGTCATCCTCGGGAGGCAGGGTATCCAGGATGCATTCCGTACGGGCAGGGGAAAACTCATCATAAGGGGCAAGGCCCACGTTGAAGAGGGGCGCAAAGGCAGAAACTCGATAGTAATAACCGAGATCCCCTACATGGTCAACAAGACCAACCTCCTCGAGACCATAGCCAAGGGTGTCCAGAACAAGACCATAGACGGGATAACCGACCTTCGTGACGAGTCCGACCGGCGGGGAATAAGGGTGGTAATGGAGCTTGCCAGGGACGCTAACGACGAAGTCATCATGAGGCAGCTTTTCAGGAGGACCCAACTCCAGACCACCTTCGGTATCATAAACCTCGCCCTTGTCGACGGTCGCCCCCTGGAACTCTCCATGATGGCCATGCTGGGCCTCTTCCTGGACTACCGCAGGGAAGTCGTCCGTCGAAGGACCATCTTCCGTCTCCGCAAGGCAGAAGAGAGGGCCCATATAGTGGAGGGACTCATCAGGGCCATCGACATGATCGACGCCGTTATCGCCCTGATCAGAGCCTCGAAAGACCCCCAGGAAGCCAGGGCTGGACTTGTGGGGACACTTGACTTCAGCGAAGCACAGGCCCAGGCCATTCTGGACATGAGGCTTCAGCGCCTCACAAACCTTGAAAAGAACAAGCTGGAAGAGGAGTTCGCCCAGCTTCTGGCCGACATCGAAAAGTACAGGAGCATCCTGGGCAACCCGGCCACCCTGGACATGGTCGTAAGGGAGGAACTGGCAGAGATCCGTTCCGGGTTTTCCGATGACAGAAGGACAACCATTGTAGATGCTGTCGATGAAGTCTCCCTGGAGGACCTGATCCCGGAAGAGGAGATCGTTGTTGTGCTTTCGAGGGACGGCTATCTCAGGAGGATGCCCCTTGAGCAATACCGTCTCCAGGGCCGGGGGGGCAAAGGGGTAAAGGGAGCCACCCCGAAGGTGGGTGACGAGGCTGCCATTATTTCGGTATCCTCAACGCACAGGGATATTTTCCTCTTCACGACAAAGGGCAGGGTCTTTGCGGTCAAGGGGCATGCCATCCCCGAACCAAGGACAGGGAAGGGGAGGCTTGCAAGCCAGTTGATCTCCCTGGAGAACGGCGAATCCGTCGTGGGGATGAAGGACAGCCATCTTCACGGCGCAAGGTTCGTATTCTTTATCACCGCCAAAGGTGTGGCCAAGAGACTTCCCGCGGAAGAGCTGGACAACCTTACCAGGGCCGGCAGGAGGGTCCTGACCGTCGACGATGGAGACGAGATCGCCAGGGTCCGCTTCTCGAGCGGCAGTGATGATATCTTTCTTGTGACCGCCAAAGGTCAGGCCCTCAGAGTCTCCGAGAGCGAATTCCGCCCCATGGGACGTCAGGCCAGGGGGGTACGGGGAATACGCCTTATGGCGGGTGACCGTGTCGTTGGATGTGATATCGTTAAACCCGGCCACCAGGTATTGCTGGTGAGTGAACGCGGTGTCGGGAAAAGAACCTGTTACGACGAATTCATGCCCCATCACAGGGGTAGCGGCGGATGCAGGGCCATGAAAATATCACCCAAGACCGGCAAGATCGTGGGTTCCTGGGGACTTATGCCCGATGACCAGATCATTGTCATGACCAACAGGGGCAGGGTGATAAGGCTCGACGTAGATGAGATCTCCATTCTGGGCCGGACCGCAACGGGATACAGGGTCATCAAGGTGGCAGAGGGGGATGAAGTTGCGGATATCAGCGTCATCAGGACCAGCGAAGAAGAAGGGGAATAGGAGTTGAGACTGGCACCGGAGGGACGCAAGCCGGTTCTCATATTAACAGGTGCCGCGGTTATTTCACTCCTGTTTTTCACCTGGTGGGCGGCTGTTCTGCCTGCGTCCATGGCTGCTTTTCTGGCCTGGTTCTTCAGGGACCCGGAAAGGTTTCCGCCGGAGGACAGGGAGGGGTGGGTCAGCCCCGCTGACGGAAGGGTCGTGGAAGTCTGCTCTTCAGAGCATCCTTTCACGGGCAGGTGTACAGTGGTGGGGGTGTTCATGTCGCCGCTGGATGTTCATGTGAACAGGATGCCCTGCAACGGGACCCTTTCCTACATGGAGTATGTTCCGGGTAAAAAGCTTATGGCCTTTAACCCCAAGGCTTCCCTGGAGAATGAGCGTTTTCTGATGGGTTTCGATGCCGGTGAGGGCAGGGGAATGACCGTCCAGGTGGCCGGTTTCCTGGCAAGACGGATAGTCTGTTCCAGGGAGAAGGGGGATACCCTTTCTCGCGGTGAACGTTTCGGGATGATAAAATTGGGTTCCAGGGTCGACCTGTACCTCCCGGAAGGAATGCATCCCGCTGTAAAAAAGGGGGAGAAGGTCAGGGCAGGCGAGACAGTGATGGGAGTGAGGGAACAGGATGAGGCGTAAGAACAGAGGGAAGCCGGTTCCGATGAGGACGATAATCCCCAACATGATAACCAGCGGCAACATGCTTTGCGGCATGCTGTCCCTGGTCCTTTCATTCCATGGTCAATACGTTCCAGCCTCCTGGCTGATATTCATAGCCGTGATCTTTGATTTCATGGACGGCAAGATGGCCAGAAAACTGGGCGGAAGCAGCAGTTTCGGCATGGAACTCGACAGCCTTGCCGACGTTGTAAGCTTTGGAGTTGCACCGGCCATGGTAATGTATTCCGTGTATCTCAAAGGTTTCTTTGGGGTAACGGGTGCTATTGTAGCGGCCTTTTTTGCACTCTGCGGAGCGCTCAGGCTCGCCAGGTTCAACGTCCACCACGTCGATGGATCTTTCCAGGGACTTCCCATACCGGCCGCAGGCCACTTCGTGGTCTCCTTTGTCGTCGCCGGGATATTCCTTCCTCCGCCGCTTATGGCCCTGATAGTTGCTGCAACGGGTTTTCTGATGATATCTAACGTTTCCTTCGGCAACCTCAAGGCGCTGAAGCCCGGCAACATGGACCGCCGCAAGGCGACCTTTCTCTGGGCTTTTGCCTTCATGCTCATTGCCGTTCTCAGGAACAGAGCCCCGCTGGCGGGGATACTCATATACATTGTAAGTGGTTTTGCAGGTGTGGACTGGGGAAAGTGGCTCTCTCTGGAGACTGTGGACGAGGAAGACCTGGCCGAGAGAGACGCCTAGGGTTATTATTGATCGCAGGGGATGGAGGTGCCTTATCGAATGAATCATCTCATTGGCTACCTGGTTGTAGGGGCGATCGCGGGATGGCTTGCCGGTAAGGTCTGGCAGGGCAGGGGTTTCGGGTTCTTCGGCAACATCGGGGTTGGGATCATCGGTGCATTCGTCGGAGGTGTCATCTTCAGTTCCATAGGTATCTACCCGATGGGATTTGTCGGATCCCTTTTTATGGCCTTTGCCGGGGCGATAGTTCTGCTGTTCCTGATAGGGCTTCTGAAGAGGAGATAGCGACAGCTATATTGACGACCAGGGGCCGCCCAGGGGCGGCCCCTCTTTTTTCAACCTACTTTTTCCAGCCTGGGCCAGATAATGTAGATGGCAATGATCGAAAGTACGAGGCTCGGCAGCATAAAAGAACCGTTGTAGATAGCGGAGTAGGCCCATACATTGGTCCCCTCAGGTGCGTAAGCGGCAAAAAAGACAACTCCCGACAGAACATGACAGGCAAACCGGGCCGCAGCTCCGATCAGCAGGCCTGCCCAGAGAGGGCGCCTGCAGACGGCGGCAAGGGAAAGGGCGGCGAAAGCCATGGGATAGTCAAGCAGCGCCTGTGCGGGATGTACCACGTAACCTCCCAGTATCAGCTGAAGCAGCCCTGCGACGGAGCCTGCGCCCAGGCCCGCTTTTAGCCCCCAGCGCAGGGTGAAGAGAAAGAGGGGCACGTTCTCAAGTGTTATGGAGCCTCCCTGGGGCATTCTCCAGAGCCTCAGGTATGAGAGCGCAAGAGCAAGGGCGGCTGCAAGCGCCCCTTCGACAAGGATCCTTACCTTCCTGTTTTCCATTCCGTTCCTTCTCCCTTCCATGGGTATTGAAAGGGAACCTGTCCTGGACCGAAGAAAAGCCCCCCGGGGTCCGGGGGGCTTACGGGGCACCTGTATCATATTGTCCCGCAATATCCCTTCGCCGGTATTACCCGGATCAGGTTCCAGGGGTCGAGACCGAGGTCTCCTCTCAGTCGGAATTTTCCGACTCCCCCATTGCGATCTTGTTTATACGACTGGAGGGTGGTTTTGTCAAACCGGACTACCGGTCCGCCTTTGACTGAGGCCGGACAGCCGATCGGTCCGTCGCAGAGGGGGACACAGGTTACGGGCCATTTTGAAAGGTGCCTGGGTCGGCCGGCTGCTAACTCTTTGAGTAAAATAATGATATATTAAAAGAGGAAGAATGGTACGAGATGACCCTTTTGACGAGGTGATCCTCCTGATTAAATTTTTCTGCCCCAGTTGCGGAAGTATATTCGACCAGACCCTGAGACCCGTCAGCTGTACCTGCGGAGCTCCTCTGAAGAGCTCAATCGACTGGTCGGATCTTGACATAGACAGTTCCGCGTCCGGAATGTGGCGCTACAGATCGATCCTGCCCGAGTCAGACCCTTCCCTCTCGATGGGTGAAGGGTGGACCCCCCTTGTTCCCTGCCGTACGAAGGACCTTTTCTACAAACTGGAGTATATTTCCCCTACGGGGTCTTTCAAGGACAGGGGGGCAGTGCTTGTAATATCCGAAGCAAAGAGCCTCGGGTGCGATTCGGTCGTCCAGGATTCCTCCGGTAACGCAGGCTCCTCGATCGCGGCATACGCTGCCAGGAACGGGATCAAAGCCACCATAATAGTTCCCAGGGACACCTCGGATTCCAAGAAAAAGCAGATCGAGCTCTACGGGGCCACCCTTGAGGTGGTCGATGGCGACAGGAAGGATGCTGCTACCGTGGCGATGGCCCTGGCCGAAAATTCCTTTTACGCCAGCCACGTCTGGAACCCCCTTTTCCTGGAGGGTACGAAGACCGTGGCTTTCGAGATATGGGAACAGCTTGGCAACAGGGCTCCGGACGTGGTGGTGGTGCCTGCGGGCAATGGCACAATGCTGCTGGGGGTCTTCAAGGGTTTCAAAGAGCTTCTGCAGCGTGTAAGGATCAAAAGACTGCCCAGGATCTATGCGGTCCAGGGCGCCGCCTGTGCTCCCCTCTATGCCCGATGGAAGGACACGGGGGAAACGGTATTCAGTGCGACCCTTGCCGAAGGCATAGCAGTTGCCGCCCCCCCACGTATGAAGGAGATGCTCGACGCGATAAGAATAAGCAGGGGAGATGTCCTGGTGGTTGATGATGAATCGATCCTTGCCGAACAGGAACGTCTCGCACTTGAAGAGGGCCTCCTGGTGGAACCTACGGCCGCGGCAGCCCCGGCTGCGGAAAGGGTTCTCCGGAAAAGCGGGGTAATATCCGAAAGGGAAACAGTTGTAGTGCCTCTCACCGGGAGCGGGCTCAAGAAAATGCCCTCAAAAAGAGCAAAAAAACAGGCATCCCCCGAAGAGGGACGCCCGCTTTTCGACGCATCAGGCAGAAGGCTCAAAGCGTAAGGCGGGTTCCCAGCCCTATCCGTTGTGCCTTTTCGTATATCACCCTGGCTGCCGCGACATCATGGCTTCCTATCCCCATAAGAACAACTGCTTTCCGTCCCGGCCCCCGGGGGACCTCCACGATGCCGGCGCATATCTCGCCCATATCTGCCGGGACCTCCTCCGGGTAGTCCCGGAAGTAATTACCCGCCTTCTGGGTCTGGAGATACTGCCCCCGATCATCGGTCACGAAAAAGGATGCCCCCGTCATTACTTCCTCGTGGAAGGAAGTATCGTTATTGGCCGATACTGCAAGAACGTCCCTTTTTAGCCACTCGGCGGATATGGATCTCCGGGGCCTTCTCCGGACCGGGGTGCAGGTTACGATAACGTCGGCGTCATGCACGGCGCTTTGTGCGTCAGGGCATAGTTCAAAATCCAGACCGTGGACCCGTGCCTGCATATCTTCCAGGAACCTTTTCGCATTGTCCTCGCTAATGTCAAAGGCCTTGACCTTCTTCAGTCCCTTCATGGTTTCCTTGAGGCCAAGCAGGTGTATCCTTCCCTGCACCCCCAGTCCGATTATCGAAAGGACCGATGATCTTTCCGGGGCGAGGTACTTTGCCGTCACAGCCGTGGCGGCCCCGCTCCTGTAAGCCGTGATCCACTTTGCGTCCATGACGGCCAGGGGAGCTCCGGTCTCGGCGTCGTTTATTATTATCAGTCCCATTATGTTGGGAATACCTTTTTCGAGGTTGGTCGGGTAGCCCGACACCCACTTGATCCCGGCAGTGTCTGCCGACCCGGCGAAGTATGCCGGCATCGCGTCGATGAAGCAGTTCTCCCTCGGGAAGACGCTCTGGGACGAAGGGAGCTGGACCAGCCCCTCACCCTTCATTGCGAACCCCTCTTCAATGACCTCGATGACTTCTTTGATGGGGATCCTCATCGATTCGATCTGTTCTCCGTTGAGGTAGAGCATATCCAAATTACATCGCCTCCAAAAGGTTGCAGAAATGAGAATTGTTCGACCTTATTATAACTACTGTTTCCCATTTTGTGCCAGTGAATTGGTATGGAAAGAGCAGGCAATGAGCGGTTATACTGGACAGATACCAAAAACGTCAGATCTCAAGGGGGAGGATCGCCCCATGAAAGAGCCAAGAGAGATCGACCTGTCCCTCGTTACAGAGGCGGTCAAGGGGCTGTTGATCAAGGCGAACATATCAATTGGCCAGGATATCTACAATGCCCTGGTCCATGCCCGTGACAGGGTCGAGGAATCACCCGTCGGCAAATACGTCCTGGACCAGATCATCAGGAACCATGATATAGCAAGGTCTGACCAGATGCCTATATGTCAGGATACTGGCATGGCTGTGGTCTTTACAGATATCGGGCAGGAAGTGGTTTTCAGGGGGGGCAACCTTGTTCAGGCGATCAATTCGGGTGTCGAAGAGGCCTACAGGGAAGGCTTTTTCAGGAGGTCTGTAGTAGCCGACCCCCTTTTCGACAGGAAGAATACGGGCACCAACACCCCGGCCGTGATCCATACCCGTATAGTCCCGGGAGACAGGATGACCCTGCTTGTCACCCCCAAGGGGTTCGGAAGCGAGAATATGAGTGCCCTGAAGATGTTCACTCCCGCGGAAGGCCCTGAAAAGGTCCGGGATTTTATAAAGGAAACCGTAGCAGCAGCCGGGCCTAACCCTTGCCCGCCAACGATCGTGGGGGTGGGTATAGGAGGTACCGTTGAGGCGGCAGCCATCATGGCCAAAAGGGCCACTCTTTACCCGATAGGCAGAAGGAATACAGACAGCAGGTATGCGGCCCTGGAGATCGAGAGCCTTGCCGCCGTCAACGATCTCGGGATAGGGCCTGGGGGGCTGGGGGGCAGGGTTACCTGTCTCGATGTGCATATTGACTTTGCCCCGGGTCATATTGCCGGAACCCCCGTTGTGGTGAATATCTGCTGTCACGCATCGCGCCATGCGGAAGTGACCATTTAGGATGGGGGGATCGAAGATGAAATATGCCGGAAGGATCGTAACCCCTCTTACAGATAAAGCTGTCCTTTCACTGAGGTCGGGGGACAAGGTGCTCATAAGCGGGATAATATTCACCGGACGCGATGCAGCGCACAGGAGGATAGCCGATAGTATAGGCGGGAACAGGCCTCTTCCCTTCGACCTCAATGGCCAGGTTATCTACTATGTGGGTCCTTCGCCTACACCCCCGGGAAAGACCTGCGGTTCGGCCGGTCCAACGACCAGCGGCCGGATGGATCCTTTCACTCCCCTTCTTCTGGACCTGGGACTCAAGGGAATGATAGGGAAGGGGACAAGGTCCTCGGAGGTCATTGATTCGATGGTAAGAAACAAGGCGGTCTATTTGGGTGCCGTTGGAGGGGCCGCGGCGCTGATCTCAAAAAGCATCACCCGCATGGAGACTGTTGCATGGCCGGAACTGGGTCCGGAAGCAGTTTTCAGGATGAGGGTCGAGGATTTTCCAGTGGTGGTCCTCATCGATGCATACGGCAAAAACCTTTACGAAACTGGGCCCCGCCAATACCTGAGAGATCCCGCCGGCAGACCCGGGGAGGAATGAACAGGTGCAAAAGGATGGAGAAGTCAGAATACCCTGGCGGAGGTTTTTCTGATGGACCTGGAGTATCCAAGATTCGCCTGGTGCGGTGATGGCTGTCTTTTCGTTGAATTTGGCGATGGTATTGATCTGACGATCAACTCCATGGTCAGGGCTCTGGGCAGGGATATCCACTCACTTGCCCCGGGATGGCTTGTTGAGACGGTTCCCACCTACAGGTCCCTCGCCATCTACATTGATCCCTGGGAAAGCCCCCGCGAAGAAGTTGAAGAGCTGGCGCGCTCGATCTGCCAGTCTCTTGAGCCCGGCCCGGTCCAGGCCGGCCCGGTCCTTGAGATACCGGTCTGTTACGGGGGAGAGTTCGGCCCCGATATGAAAAGGGTTTCAGAGCATACCGGCCTATCCCCCGAAGACGTGATTGCCATACATTCGGGATCCTGCTATCACGTCTTTATGATGGGATTCACCCCCGGATTCCCTTATCTTGGCGGGATGGACCGCAGGCTTGAAACACCCAGACTTCCAAACCCGAGGACCGTAATACCCGAGGGGAGCGTGGGGATAGCGGGAAAGCAAACGGGTATCTACCCTATCACGAGCCCGGGGGGATGGAACCTGGTGGGCAGGACGCCACTCCGCCTTTTTGATCAAGAAAGGGAAGCCCCTTTCCTCCTGGAGGCGGGAATGAACATCGTGTTCGTTCCGATATCGGCGGAAACCATTGAAACAATCCTTTCTGAACGCGGAAGTACCGGCCTGTGACTGTTGAAGTACTTTCTCCGGGCATGAACACAACGGTTCAGGACCTGGGAAGATACCGTTTCCGCGCCTACGGTATGCCGGTAGCAGGTGCTCTTGATCGCTACTCCCTCATGGCTGGCAACCTTGTAGCAGGAAATGGACCAGGGGCCGCAGCCCTTGAGATAACTTTTTCCGGGCCGGAAGTCCGTTTCGGATCAGACAGGCTGGTTTGCATCACTGGCGGTGACCTTGCACCCCGCCTCAACGGCGATCCTTTCCCCTGCTGGGAGGGAGGCTTTGTCCGCAAAGGTGACGTTCTGTCCTTTTCAGGTCCCTGTTCAAGGGGGATAAGGGCATGGCTCTGTATTAGCGGTGGAGTGAACACTCAACCGGTCATGGGAAGCAGGTCGACCTACCTCAGGGGAGGCCTGGGGGGCATGGAGGGTCGAAGGCTGCGTGCGGGAGATATTCTGTCCCTCGGTCTTCCGGATCCACTCTGGGCTCGAGGAGAGGGTTTCTCCGTTCCGGGCGAATTGAGGACCGTCCATTCGGCGGATCCGGTTATCAGGGTTTTGCCCGGCCCCCAGGAAGGGGCTTTCACTTCAGCGGGATTAGATGTCTTTTACGGATCTTCCTTCCGGGTAGGGGCCGAATCCGACAGGATGGGCTGCCGACTGGAGGGCCCGGCGATCAGCCATTGCGGAAGCCCGGATATTGTTTCAGACGCGGTCCCGGAAGGTTCCATCCAGGTCCCAGGCAACGGCCTTCCAATTATCATGCTCTCCGACAGCCAGACCACGGGGGGGTATACAAAGATCGCCTGTGCTGTAAATGCCGATCTCCATCTTTTAGCCCAGCTTGCCCCTGGAGACACCCTTTCCTTCAGGAAGTGCGGGATCAGGGAAGCTGCCGAGGCATCGGCAAAACTGAAACAGGGGCTGGCAAGGATCCGCGTCCTCTTGGCGGATCACAGGTCTCGCAGCAAGGGAAATATTCAATTTTTGCATCAGGATTCCGGCTCGATGAAGATCCGTTTCTGCGGAAAGAGTTATGATGTCCGCTGGGAAAGGGAAAAGTGAACTGGACAGGGGGGTGCGCAATGGTAAGACCGGTGGATCTTAACAGTGATCTCGGGGAGGGTTTCGGGCCATGGAGAATGGGTGATGATGCGGGGATCATGGAACAGGTGACCTCAGTCAACATAGCCTGCGGCCTTCATGCCGGGGATCCTGCCATAATGGCCGGGACCGTGACGCTTGCCCTTTCAAGGGGAGTGGCGATAGGTGCTCACCCCGGTTATCCGGACCTGGCGGGTTTCGGCCGAAGGGAGATCGGATGTTCTCCCTCGGAGATACGGGCCTTCTGCCTTTACCAGATAGGTGCTCTCTCCGCAATAGCGAGGGCCGAAGGCGGAAGATTGCAGCATGTAAAGGCTCACGGTGCCCTTTACAACAGGGCGGCCGGGGATGAGCTGGTGGCCGGTGCTATCGCTTCCGCCGCCAGAGACATGGAGGAGGATCTTATCCTTGTGGGGCCTCCGGGGTCGGCCTTTGAAAAGGTATGTCATGCGGAAGGCATTCCTTTTGCCGCAGAGGGTTTCGCTGACAGGGTATATTCCCGTGATGGCACCCTTGTCCCAAGGTCGGTTTCCGGGTCCGTTATAGATGATCCTGCCGAAGCTGCGTCCCGGGCTGTCAGGATGGTTTCTGAAGGCCGGGTCCATGACATTGGGGGAGGAGAGATTTTTTTAATGCCCGATACTATATGCCTGCATGGCGACACTCCCGGGGCGGTCCGGATGGCGAAGGCTATCAGGTCGGCCCTGAAGGACGCGGGTGTGGAGATCTTGCCAATGGGAGATTTCAGGAGGAGATAAAAGGTTATCGGCGGTTAGTATTAAATTCTGGGAATAAATTGGATGGAATTGTCTCGCAATTCAATGAAATGGTTGCATCATTTTGCCTGTTAGGGAATAATATTCCCGTTTGCTTCAAGATTCACGAACGGACCGTTGTTTGAAGCACAGTTCAGTCAATTTAGCCTCAGATCCTGATAGAAGTGAAGACGGCTGTATGCCGGGAAAGGGGCGTTTCAGCGTGAGCGAAAAGGAAATCAGCAAAGATCTGATCGAAGGTAGAAAGGGTTACGACGAAAAGGTGGCAAAGGGGTTGTCAAGGCAGCCGGAGATGAAGGAGGTTTTCACAACGGGCGGGGGGATACCCCTTGAGCGTCTTTACACCCCTCTTGATCTCGAAAACCTTGATTACTGCCGGGATCTGGGGTTTCCCGGATCCTACCCCTTTACCAGGGGAGTACAGCCGACCATGTTCCGCGGGCGTTTCTGGACCATGCGGCAGTACGCAGGTTTTGCAACCGCTGCGGAATCCAACGCAAGGTACCGGTACCTTCTCCAGCAGGGGCAGACCGGCCTTTCCGTGGCTTTCGACCTTCCAACCCAGATAGGCTATGACTCGGACCACCCTATGGCCCGGGGGGAAGTCGGCAAGGTGGGGGTCGCCATAGACAGCCTTGCCGATATGGAGACACTGTTCAAGGAGATCCCGCTGGGAAAAGCCTCGACATCGATGACCATAAACGCTCCTGCTGCCGTCCTTCTTGCCATGTACATAGCCGTGGGCGAGAAACAGGGTGTCGGTCCTGGGGAACTTTCCGGCACGATCCAGAACGATATTCTTAAAGAATACATCGCCAGGGGGACCTACATCTTTCCCCCGAAGCCGTCGATGCGCCTGATAACCGATATCTTCGGCTTTTGCAGCGACAACGTCCCCAAGTGGAACACCATCTCCATTTCCGGCTATCATATCCGGGAGGCAGGTTCCACTGCCTCGCAGGAAGTCGCTTTCACACTTGCCGACGGGCTTGCCTACGTCGAGGCTGCGGTTGATGCGGGACTCGATCCCAACGTATTCGGTCAGAGGCTTTCCTTCTTCTTTAACGCTCACAACGATTTCCTTGAAGAAGTGGCAAAATTCAGGGCGGCCAGGAGGCTCTGGGCAAAATTGATGAAGGAGCGGATAGGCGTTACCGAGCCTAAGGCAATGATGCTCAGATTCCACACCCAGACTGCCGGGAGCACACTTACGGCACAGCAGCCGGAGAACAATATTGTTCGCGTGGCAATTCAGGCTCTTGCTTCGGTAATGGGAGGGACCCAGTCACTGCACACCAACAGCTTTGACGAAGCCCTTGCCCTGCCCACCGAAAAGAGCGTTGGCATAGCCCTCAAGACCCAGCAGATAATCGCTCATGAATCCGGGGCTACCTGCACGGTCGATCCCCTTGCGGGGAGCTATGCCGTCGAGAGCCTGACAAATGAGATCGAGCGCCAGGCCATGGAGTATATTAACAAGATAGATGAAATAGGCGGGATGCTCGTCGCGATCGAAAAGGGATACCCCCAACAGCAGATCCAGGATGCTGCCTACCAGTACCAGAGGGCCGTCGAGAATGACGACCGGATAGTGGTCGGGGTCAACAAATTCCAGGTCGAGGAGAACGGCGAAGGGAGGGACCTCCTCAGGGTCGATCCCTCCGTCGGCGAGAACCAGAAAAAGGCTCTCCAGGCGATGAAGCAGGGGCGAGACAACGTACTGGTGAAAAACCGCCTTGACTCCATAAGGTCGGCAGCCAAAGATGAGAGCGTGAACCTGATGCCGTCAATAATAGACGCTGTAAGGGTATACGCCACCGAGGGCGAGATCTGCGGGGTTCTTAGAGAGGAATTTGGCGAATACCGGGAGAATATCGTCCTTTAGGGACGTCAGGGATCAGGAGGGACGAACAATGAGCGAACGCAGGATCCGTGTTATCGTAGCCAAACCGGGCCTTGACGGACACGACAGGGGGGCCAAGGTAGTAGCCAGGGCGCTCCGGGACGCCGGTATGGAGGTAATCTACACAGGTCTCCGGCAGACACCTGAAAGCATTGTCGAGACGGCGATCCAGGAGGATGCCGATGCGATAGGGATAAGCATCCTTAGCGGGGCCCACGAGCATTACTTTGGAGAGATAATCAGGCTTCTCAAGAGCAAAAATGCCGAGGATATCATCGTTTTCGGCGGCGGGGTCATCCCCGATGGCGATATTCCCAGGCTTCTGGAGATGGGTGCCGGGGCGATCTTCGGACCGGGGACCTCAACAAAGAAATGCATAGAATGGATAGAAAAGACCGTAGAGGAGAAAAGGAGAAAGGAGTCCTGAGGCAAATATCCACGGTTTGGATCACCGGCATGTCTGCCAGCGGGACCCCCGGCTCCAGAAGGGTGTCTGTTATGGCAGGGGTGCGGGATATCAGGGACCGGAAGCATCCGGGCCTGCCTATGGAGGTAAAGGATGAAACCTGTAGCGATTGACCATATCGGCATCGCCGTTGGGAGCATCGATGAAGCTCTCAAGTTCTGGGAACAGTCTCTGGGTATAAAATGTACCGGTGTCGAGGAAGTTGCCGAGCAGAAGGTCAAGACGGCCTTCCTTCCGCTTGGTGATACCGAGGTTGAGCTTCTGGAGGCTACCGATCCCGAGAGCCCGGTGGCGAAGTTCATAGAGAAGAAGGGCGAAGGGATCCACCACCTGGCTATCCGGGTCGAGAACCTGGAGGAAGCCCTCGAGAAGATGAAGGCCCTGGGTCTTCGTATGATCGACGAGCAACCGCGCTACGGAGCTGGAGGCGCAAGAATCGCCTTTGTTCACCCCAAGACAGCTGGGGGCGTTCTGCTGGAACTCAGCGAACGCCCATAATCCGATCACGGCCAAGAGCCGGAATCTGTTCAATAGGGAGGAAAAGAGATGTCTGAGCGGACGATAGGGGAGCTTTGCGAGGCTTTGATGAGACTCCGGGACGAAGCCGAAGTCGGCGGCGGAGAGAAAGCGATCGCGAAGCAGCATGAAAAAGGCAAAATGACAGCAAGAGAGAGGATCGACAAGATCCTCGACGAGGGAAGCTTCGTCGAGCTTGATGCTTTCGTTGAACATCGTTGCATCTACTTTGGTATGGAAAAGAAGGCTTACCCGGGAGACGGGGTTGTCACCGGTTACGGGACCGTCGACGGCCGCCTGGTATATATCTACAGCCAGGACTTCACCGTTATGGGGGGATCCCTTGGCGAGATGCACGCCAAGAAGATCTGCAAGGTCATGGACCTGGCCATGCAGAACGGCGCACCTGTACTCGGACTTAACGACAGCGGCGGCGCAAGGATCCAGGAGGCTGTCGACAGCCTCAGCGGTTACGGCACCATCTTCTACCGCAATACTGTCGCCAGCGGGGTGGTGCCCCAGCTCTCCCTCATTCTCGGCCCCACCGCGGGCGGAGCTGTTTACAGCCCCGCGTTGACCGACTTTATCTTTATGGTCGACAAGATAGGCATTCTTCACATCACGGGACCGGCGGTCATCAAGGCTGTAACTGGAGAGGATGTCACCAGCGAGCAGATCGGAGGGGCCATGGCCCATAACCAGATCTCCGGCAATGCCCACTTCTTTGCCACCACCGAGGACGAGTGCTTCTCACAGGTAAGGAAACTTCTTTCCTACCTGCCTTCCAACAACATGGAAGAGCCCCCTTTCTGCGACAACGGCGACGACCCGTACCGTACGGACGACAGCCTCAGGGACATTGTCCCGACTAACCCCAACAAGGGCTACAAGGTACAGGACGTATTAACAAGGGTGGCAGACGGAGGCGAGTTTTTCGAAGTACAGCCCATGTGGGCAAAGAACATGGTCACCGGGTTCATGAGGGTAGGAGGTTATGTGGCCGGTATCATTGCAAACCAGGCTGCCATAATGGCCGGATGCCTTGATATCGACGCCTCCGACAAGGCAAGCAGGTTCATCCGTTACTGCGACGCCTTCAACATCCCTATCGTAACCTTTGTCGATGTGCCTGGATACCTTCCAGGGAAAGCCCAGGAACTTGGCGGGATCATAAGACACGGTGCCAAGCTTCTCTACGCTTACAGTGAAGCCACTGTACCCCTGATAACCGTGGTCCTTCGCAAGGCCTACGGGGGAGCCTATCTCGGGATGTGCAGCAAGGACCTTGGTGCCGATGTTGTCCTTGCGTGGCCCCAGGCCGAGATCGCTGTTATGGGTGCCGAAGGCGCAGCCAACATAATATTCAAGAAAGAGATCGAAAGCGCACAGGATCCGCAGGCCACCAGGACCCAGAAGATCGAGGAGTACCGCGAAGCTTTTGCGACGCCCTACCAGGCAGCGAAGCGGGGATTCGTCGACAGGGTCATTCTCCCCGAGGAGACACGGGGTGAGATCTACCGCGCACTGGTCCAGAGCGAAAGCAAGCGTCAACTCCGGCCGAGGCGCAAACACGGCGTAATGCCGAGCTAGAGGGGGGATCCAGATGGAACTTTCCAACATTGCCGACAAGTTTTCCCACGGCCTTGGAGGGGCACTCGCCCTGGCGATGATAGCCTTTTCGGTAGTGTTCCTCGTGCTGATCGCCCTTACCCTGATAATAATGGGTACCCGCTACCTGGCCGATTTCACGGAACGCAAGACTTCAAAACCCTCCGGTCCCGGCCAGCAGGCGGCCCCTGTAGCGGCAACTCCTGCCCCGGTCGCTCCTGCTGAAGGCGACAAGAGCGTTATCGCGGCTGTGATAGCGGCTGCAATTGCCGCCTCGGGCGGAGGAAGGGCCACATCCATCAGGCCTCTTGCGGTAACGGGCAGGGGCAAGCCTTCTGCATGGAAGACCGCCGGAAGAATGGACCTGCTGGAGGGGTTTGAATAATTACGTAAACCGTGAATCGTTAACTGTTAACCGTACTTCAGGTTTCTGGATCCTTCTAAGGTTTTTCGATTCACGATTCACGATTCACGATTAACGAATGGAACAAATGGAAGGCCAGTTGCAATTTGAAAACAATGGTTCAATTATTAGAGAAAAATAAGGAGGAAAAACAAAACCATGTCCAAAAAATACAAGATCACCGTGAATGGAACTGCCTACGAGGTTGAAGTCGAGGATATCGGGTCATCCTCCCCGGCACCCGCCGCCGCCCCGGCACCTGCCGCTGCGGCAGCACCTGCCCCGGCGCCTGCAGCTGCTCCCGCGCCAGCTCCAGCTCCGGCCCCAGCGGCAGGCGGAGGAACTACTGTAACCGCCCCCATGCCCGGTAAGGTACTCCGGGTATCAACCAGTGTGGGCGCATCAGTCAACGCCGGCGACCTTCTTCTCGTGCTGGAGGCGATGAAGATGGAAAACGAGATCCAGGCCCCCTCGGCCGGGACAGTCAAGGAGATCAAGGTTTCTGACGGATCCCCGGTCAACACCGGCGATGTCCTTGTAGTCATAGGCTAGGGCTTTTTAGTCCTTGCAGGGGAGGTTCAAAAATGGGACTTTACTTTAGAGCCCTGGGTGAGATCCTGGAGCAGTCCGGGTTCCTGGGGCTTACCACAGGAAACGTAATAATGCTCGTGGTGGCCTGCATTCTGCTCTACCTGGCCATCGCCAAGGGGTTCGAGCCCCTTCTCCTGGTGCCGATAGCGACAGGATGCCTTCTGGTCAACCTTCCGCTTTCCGGGATCATGGACGAGGGAGGTTTCCTCAGGTATCTCTTTTACGGGGCCGAACATGAGATATACCCGGTAATTATATTCATGGGGATAGGCGCGCTGACCGACTTTTCTCCCCTCCTGGCCAACCCATTGACATTTCTTCTGGGTGCAGCGGCCCAGTTGGGTGTGTTCATTGCCCTCTTCGGGGCCATGATGATGGGGTTCTCCGTCCCCGAGGCTGCTTCGATTGCGATCATAGGCGGGGCTGACGGGCCAACTTCGATCTACCTGACTATGAAACTGGCCCCGCAGATACTTGGAGCTGTTGCCGTGGCGGCGTATAGCTACATGTCTCTCGTTCCCCTTATACAGCCTCCGGTGATCAAGATGTTCACCACAAAGAAGGACAGGGCCATAAGGATGGACGCCCTGCGCCCGGTCAGCAAGAGGGAGAGGATCCTGTTCCCGATAGTGACTACCGTTTCTGCAGGATTGATCCTTCCCGCGTCGGTTCCGCTTATCGGGCTCCTGATGTTCGGCAACCTGCTGAGAGAGTGCGGAGTCACGGAAAGGCTGAGCCAGGCCGCCCAGAACGAGATCCTCAATACTGTCACAATTCTCCTGGGACTCTCCGTGGGTGCGACCATGGGGGCTGATACTTTCCTCACCACGGCGACTATCAAGATAATAATCCTGGGTCTGGTGGCTTTTGTCTTCTCAACTGCCGGAGGCACCCTCTTCGGCCAGCTTATGAAGGTGCTCTCGGGTGGGAAGGTCAACCCGATGATCGGCGCGGCGGGAGTCTCCGCAGTACCGATGGCTGCCCGGGTTGTCCAGAGGATAAGCGCCAAGGAGAACCCCTCCAACTTTCTTCTCATGCACGCCATGGGGCCGAACGTTGCCGGAGTCATTGGGACTGCTGTTGCCGCGGGAGCCATGCTTACGCTTCTTACCAACTGATCGTCATAAACAATTCAAAGAACAGGTATCCTGGGGGCAGAGCCGATAGCGGTCCTGCCCCCTTTTTCTTTCGATAATACGCACCGGCTTGTGGCGGAAGGTGCTTTAGGGTAAAACTATACGGTTGGGATTATTAAAATACTCGGGGGGATTCTTTTGGACCTTTCTGTTTTTTTCTCCAATGAGGTGAAACCGGCGCTTGGATGTACCGAACCGGGCGCTGTGGCTTTGGCTGCATCCTGGGCCGCCCGGCACGGTGGAGGAGAGATAAAGTCCCTGAAACTGAGCCTTTCGCCGAATATTTTCAAGAACGGACTTCGGGCTGGAATTCCGGGAACAGGCGGCCAGACGGGCAACCTCCTTGCCGCGGCCCTGGGAGCACTGGCCGGGAACCCGGAGAAAGGGCTCATGGCTCTTGATGGAGTGACATCCGGAAATGTCGAACGGGCAATGGGTCTTGTGCGTTCGGGGAAAGTGGCCCAGGAAGTTGTTCAGGACGTTCCCCCTGTCTACGTAGAGGTCGAACTGGAAGACGATGAGGGAACTGTTTCCGCGGTGATCTCCGGACGGCATGACCGGATCGTGCAGATCAGGAAAAATGGCAGGGTCGTGAAAAGACTCCTTGAGGCTGATATCGAAAGCGGTGGAAGACCTGCATATATAGAAGATCTTCTGGAAGAGGGCATGGCGGGGCTATGGAAACTTTCAGGGGAGATCGGGGATAACGAAGTGCGGTTCCTTCTGGAAGGTTCAACCACGAACATGGAAGTAGCAAAACGCGGCCTTGAAAAACCATGGGGACTGGGAGTGGGTTTTCACCTTGCCCGCTTGGTCGGTTTGGATGACCTTATCCACCTGGTGAAAGCCTGGTCTGCCTCTGCTGCCGATGTCAGGATGGCCGGAGGCCCGTGGCCTGTAATGAGCAGTGCCGGGAGCGGCAACCACGGGATCACAGCTGTCGTTCCCCCGTCGGTCGTTGCCGGGAAGTGGGGAAAGACCGGAAGAGATCTTGCTGAGGCCCTTGCCCTTGGCCACCTTGTGACGGGTTATATCAAGGCCCATACAGGACGCCTGACACCTGTCTGCGGGTGTGCGATCGCTGCAGGTGCCGGGGCTGCCGCGGCAATTGTGCGGCTGGGAGGGGGTACTCCGGAACAGGCCGAGATATCTGTTGCCCTGCTGCTCTCGTCTTTGCAGGGTATGGTCTGCGATGGAGCCAAGGGATCATGTGCCCTCAAGGTGGGCACCGCTGCGGCTGAGGCATGCTCCTCGGCGCTGCTGGCACTGGGGGGGCTTGATAACCCTGGTAACCAGGGGATCATTTCTTCCGATTTTGTCGAGACGGCAAGGAACGTAGGCATTTTCAGCCGCGAAGGCCTGATGTCGGCGGACCAGTCCATCATCAGGATCCTCCAGGACATGGAATCCCTATCGTCAGACAGGACCTGAAAGGGGTAATTTCAGCACGGAATGACAAGGACGGGGCAGGGTGCTCTCTCTATGATGGCCTCGCCGGTGCTTCCTATGATCAGTTCCCACAGGTGGCCGTGGACTGAGAGTCCCACTACGAGCATTCCAGGATCCAGTTCCGAGACCTTGTGAAGTATCTCCACTTCCGGTTCGCCGCCGAAGATCTCGGCTTCCGTACCGGGATTCCATGTTTCAACGGCACCCCTGACCTCCTCGAGGGCAGATGATGCTATCTGGAACATTTCCGTTGAGGTGGAAGGATCTTCCATTGAAACAGAATGCAGGATCGTAAGAGGGACCGTCCTGCCTCCGAGGAGGTTTTTAAGTTCTCTAAGGACGGTGTCGGTCCTGTCAGGTGAAAGATCGGTGGTTAAGGCTATCTTCCTGAAAGGGTTTGGAGGTGGCATGGATCCATCCGCTGTTTTCACCACCAGGTGAGGTATGGCCATAAGCCTTATGAAGGGCACGACCACGTCGTTGAGGTCCGCAAAGGTCGTCGAAATGGAGCACCCCTCGGAATGGGCTATTTCGGGGAGCAGATCAAAGGGATCCCCGGAGAGCACGAAGGGCCTGCTTTTTATACCCAGGGCAGACAGTTCAGCTTCGAGCCCGGCCATGGCTTCCTCAGCTTTTATCATCATGGGTGATATGTCTATCCCGCTCATCGGTTCCACAACGTGTACAAGAACTATCTCCGAAGAGGGATCGGCGACGTTGACTGCGGTCCAGGTCAGACCCTTTTGCGAAAGGTCCGACAGATCGGTGGGGAACAGGATTTTTCTGAACATTAAAGGCAGCCCCCTTTAATTTTGTGATAGACTAAACCAGTTTACCAGACAGGAAAACACCGTCAAGAAAACGATCATTTCATGGCAGGGAGGATTCATCTTGAAAATGTCTCCTGGTCTTACCTGGTTCCTTCTTTCGGGTTTTGGGAAGCTTATGAACTTCCTTCCCCAAAGGGCATCTGTCAAGCTTGGTGAGATCATCGGAATACTTGTCTGGTTTTTCAGCAGGGCCAGGGTCGACAGGGCGGAAGCCAGGTGTGTAAGGGTGCTTCAGGTCGGGGTGACCAGGGCAAGAAGTATCGTGCTGGAGTCATATCGCAATCTTGGAAGGGGGCTTGCCGAAGTCCTCCGCCTTCCCTCTACAGGTGACAGGGTGCTGGAATACGTAGAGGTCCATGGCGAGGAGAACCTTAAGGAAGCCTTTGAAAAAGGAAAAGGCGTAATAGGCCTGACGGCCCATTTCGGCAACTGGGAGTATTCAGCAGCGGTCCTTTCGGTAAAAGGGTATCCCTTGAACGCGATTGGGGCTGACCAGAGGGATCCCAGGATCACAGATCTGATCGTTTCCCTTCGTGCAGCCTGCGGCGTCAAGACAATTAGCAAGGGGTTTGACCTCAAGGGAGCAATACGATGCCTCAGGGAGGGAGAGATCCTGGGGGTACTCCTTGACCAGGATTTTGGCGATAACGGGATAGTTGTGCCCTTCATGGGCGTTCCCGCCAGCACTCCTTTCGGGCCTGTAAAGATGGCTCACAGGATCGGTTCCGCAGTGGTGCCAATGTTCATTGTCCGCCGTCCAGACGGCATCCATCACGATCTTTACATTTTGCCCGCCCTTGGAGATGCAGGCGGGGAGCCCTTTGGAAAAGATGTAGAGGCTTCACTGACCCTTTGCAATGATGTTTTAAGCGAATGGATAATACGTTACCCTGGCCACTGGATGTGGCTCTACCCCAGGTGGGTCTCGACGACAGGTGACAGATAATGCTTGCTGCCGTCGATCCCGGAACTGAGAAATTCGGATGGGTCCTTTGCACGGATGACGGTGATTTGATCCTTTCCGGAGTTTGCTTGATCGGCGATATTGAGTTGTGGGCCGGTGCTATTCTTTCAGGGGATTCGGGCTATCTTGAGAAGTCTGCCCTGGAGAAAGACATTCTTACGGACATGATATCCATTCCTGAATTCATTATTGTCGGGTCGGGGACAGGAAGTCGTGAGTGCGTGTCCAGGCTGAAGAAGACAGGTTTGAAAGTGCGCGTGGTTCCCGAAAGCTACTCTTCGATCAGGGGGAGGGAACTTTACTGGGACATCCATCCTCCTGGCGGGATCCGAAAGCTTTTGCCCAGATCCATGCTGGTACCGCCAAGAAGCGTGGACGATCTTGCTGCATGGAGTCTTGTGCTCCATTTTCTGGAGAACAGCTGACAGAAGATCCCGGACTTATTCTCAAGGAGTGTTGAAAAATAACTGAAAAAGCCAGGTTGAAAATATTTATAGAACAGCCGGGGTTTTCCGTGGGCTGCGTCGATCTCGACTATGGTGAGGAAGAGATGAAGAGTTTTCCCCTGAGCGGCGAGAGGAACCGAGTAGGGTCCCTGTTGGTCAGGCTCAGGGAAAAGTTCGGCGACAGCCTGAGGGTCGACCTGATAGACCCCAGGAATATAGCGTTCCTTTTCGATATATTCAGGTATCACGTCAAAAGCACGGAACCGGTATGGATCCTGGACGGCAAGGTCATCTTCAGGGGAGTTCCCGAGTGGAAGGATCTTGAGTCGGCGGTCGATGACGTGATGGGCTTCAAGGATCCCGGGAGCGGTGAGATTTGAGACACAGGATCGGTGATATTGCCAGGGAGGAACTTGTTCTGGGTTATGCCTTTCTGAAATGGTTCGTTCTGGCAGCCATGGCCGGCATCATCGTGGGGTCGGCGGCCTTCCTGTTCCTGTTTCTTCTGGAATCAGGAATAAAGGGAGGTCTCTCTCTTGGAACGGCAGGGATCCTTATGATACCCGTGGGGTTTCTTGCAAGCACCTTTATCGTACGCAAGTATGCGCCTGAAGCTTCCGGGCACGGAACCGAAAAGGTTATTGAGGCTATCCATCAAAGATCGGGACGGGTCTCCCTTCTTGCTGTTCCCGTAAAACTTGCCGCTACGGTCATAACCATTGCATCAGGAGGATCTGCCGGCAAGGAGGGCCCCTGCGCCCAGATCGGGGCTGGCCTGACATCGGCAATGGCAAGTTTTTTCGGCCTGAACGACAAGGACAGGGAAAAACTTGTAGTTTGCGGCATCGCGGCCGGTTTCTCGGCCATCTTTGGCACTCCCGTGGCCGGGGCTATCTTCGGGCTTGAGGTCCTTTTTATCGGGAAGATATACTACGACGTTATGCTCCCGGCGTTCATAAGCGGAATAATATCATTCCAGACCGCATCTCTTCTCGGGGTCGTCTATCCTGATCATCCCCTGGTCACTGTGTCGTCCCAGGGAGGAGGCACATTGCCATGGATCGCAGCTGCCGGACTTTTTTTCGGGATCGTCGCCCTGATCCACATCGAGATCATTACTGCTTCCGAAAAATTGATACGCCGCATTCCTGCGGGACCCTACGTAAAGGCAGCAGGCGGCGGTTTTGTCCTTATATTGCTCTCGCTCCTGTTCGGGAGGAGGTACCTGGGCCTGGGAACGGATTTCACAGATATGGCTATATCAGGGGGGGCTGTCCCGGGAGGGGCTTTCATCCTTAAGTCCATTTTTACAGGTATCACGCTGGGGTCAGGCGGGAGTGGTGGAATCCTTTCGCCCACTTTTTTTGTTGGTGCCGGGGCCGGGTCAGCCTTTGCCGCCTTTTTCGGTCTTGAGGCATCGCTTTTCAGCTCGATAGGACTTGTCGCAGTACTTGCCGGAGCAGCGAACACTCCTATTGCTGCGACAATTATGGCCGTTGAACTTTTCGGTGCAGAAATAGCCTCCCTGGCGGCTATCGCATGTATAGTATCTTTTGCCATCAGCGGCCATAGAAGCGTTTTCCCGAGCCAGATACTGGCCAGGCCCAAATCGCCCGTGCTGGAGCTTTCCGACAACCTTCCCGTTGAACATCACAGGACATCCATTGATCTCACTATAACCAGGATCCCGTCCTTCCTTCGCGAGGCTAAAGCCTACTGGGAGAGAAGGGTCTTTTACCCGAGGGATATATCTTCACGAGAGGGGCCGGATCGCGGAGGTCAGGACGAAGAGTAGATCATCTCCAGGCATGCTTCTGCCAGCGACTCAAGGCTAGAGACCATTCCAGCAGATGCAAGTCCCGATGCAATGAAGGCAAGAGGCAGTTCCGTACAGGCTGCCACTACGGGTAATTCTTTTTCATTCCAGAGTTCCGTGACGGTATTTGCCATGGTTTCCCCCGACTCCTTTAGCCTGTTCGACTTGACAAGTCCTATGATCAGCTGGAGTTGCCGCTGGATCTCCCCGGATGGCTGCAGCAGGCTGTACCCCTGCCTATGGGCTTCCCGGGTGTAAATTCCTGAAGATGACGTCCCGCTGGTGGCAATGAGCCATGCTCCTTCAGGGCTTGCCTTGCGGGCGCTTGTTATGGTCTCCTCGACGATATGGACAAGGGGTACATTAAGATCTTCCCGGAATTTGTCTATAAATACATGGGCCGTGTTGCATGGGACGGCCAGAAGTTCCGCCCCCCATGATTCGAGGCGTCTCAGGCCTTCAAAAATAGCGGGGGCGGGATCTTCGCCGCCCCCGATAATTGCCGCGGTCCTGTCGGGGATCTGGGGGTTTGAAAAGAGAAGGACCTTCGGATGGTCCTGGTCTCTTTCAACTCCTGCCATCTCCGCCAGAAGGCGAAGGAATTCCGCCGTGGCAGCAGGGCCCATACCCCCTAGAACACCAAGGACCTTATGCGGCTTTCGTGACATCCGTCAGTTCACCCTCCGTTTTCGCTACGATCGTCGCAACCATGGCGTCGCCAGTGACGTTGATGGCTGTCCTGGCCATGTCCAGAACTGCGTCGATCCCGGCTATCAGGGCTACACCCTCCACGGGTAGCCCCGCCTGGGTGAGCACCAGGGTGAGCATTATCAGGCCTGCCCCTGGGACTCCTGCGGTCCCAATGGAGGCAAGAGTCGCAGTAAGAAGGATCCCGAGCTGGGCACCCACAGAGAGTTCTATGCCGAAAGCCTGTGCCACGAAGAGAGCGCAGACGCCCTGATAGAGGGCTGTCCCGTCCATGTTTATAGTAGCGCCCAGGGGCAGGACAAAGGACGAGATCTTTTCCGATACACCGATATTCTCCTGGGTCACCCTCATGGTGATCGGGAGCGTTGCAGAGCTCGAACGGGTGACGAAAGCGGTCAGGGTTGCTTCCTTGACACCGTTAAAGAAACGGATCGGGGATACCCTTGCCCAGATCGTAAGCAATCCTGAATATACTAATGCAGCGTGGATGATGCATCCCAGGTAAACAGCGAAGATCACCTTCCCGAAAGGCGCGAGTACCGAGACGCCATACTTTGCAACGGTGGCGGCGATAAGGGCGAAGACGCCGTAGGGAGCCAGTTTCATCACGAGGCCTGTCATCTTGTACATAGCTTCTGCCAGGGATTCCATGAAATTGATCAGGGGCTTGCCCTTCTCTCCGGCAAAAACGGCGGATATACCGAGAAAAAGCGCAAACACAATGATCTGGAGCATATTGGCCGAAGCCATGGCGGCAACGGGGTTCCTTGGGAAGAGGCCAATGATGACCTCGGCGGCCTTAGGGGGTGTTGGAACCTGGAACCCGGACAGATCAGCTCCAAGACCCATTCCCAATCCGGGCTGGAAGACGTTGCCAAGGGTCAGCCCGATAGCAATGGCTATGGCGGTCGTAAAAAGATACAGTCCAATGGTCTTGACACCAACCCTGCCGAGGGCGCGAGGGTCTCCTATGGAGGCCGTTCCCACCACAAGACTGGCGAACACCAGCGGGACAACCAGCATCTGCAGCAAAGCGACAAATATTGTGCCAAGAGGAGCGATGAAGGAGATCTTCTCACCGAACAGTATCCCTGCCAGAATTCCCGCAACAAAACCGATCGCAATTTTCCAGATCAAGGGGATTGATCTCTTCTCTGCCAAAGCGATCCAACTCCTTTCAATTGTTCCCGGATCTTACAGGTTGTTCCTTCTGTTCGGCCTCACCGCTGTAATTGGCATCACCTCCGGCGCGATTCTCGGAGAATGCAGAAAAGACAGTTAAATATCCACTCCAATATAATGATAATTATATCTTCTCAGGGTGTATCTGTCACGATGCAGTGGGTATACATACGGTCCATCTGGTAAGATAAATTTCTAACGCGGATCAACACCTCTGGATCCCGTCAAATAAGGGGGTCTGTTCTGTGCGGAAAGTCCTTTCGGCAGTTCTGCTCGTTTATTTATTCGTGTTATCGATCTCATCCTCTGCGATGGCGGAAGGAGTTGTGCTTGTCCTGTCTGGCGGGGGCACGCGAGGACTGGCACATATTGGTGTCCTGAAGATCCTCGAGGAGCAGGGGATAAGGATCGAGGGTATTGTGGGCACCAGCATCGGGTCCATAGTGGGGGGGCTTGCCGCTTGCGGCTATTCAGCCGCCGAACTTGAGGACATTATGGTCACTCTCGATCTTCCCTCACTCCTTTACGACTACAAGAGTGAAGCCAGCGCACCTCCGGGAGAGGAGATATATTCCTCCGTCCAGTCGCTTCTGAGGCTTGAATTCAACGAAGAGGGAGATCTGACCGGCCCATTGGGGGGCCTGAGCGGCAAGAAACTCCTGGAAAATCTTCAGGAATGGACCTCACGCAGACCTGTTATTGATTTTGCCGACCTTCCCGTTCCATTCGCCGCCGTGGCTACTGACATTATTACCGGCGAGGCGGTCGTTCTGAGAAAGGGGAACCTCGCCTCGGCGATGAGGGCATCCATGGCTATTCCGGGGCTGTTTTCCCCCTGGACGATCGACGGAAGGTTGCTGGTTGACGGCGGCCTTGTGTCCAACGCCCCTGTCCTTGTAGCCAGGGATCTCTTTCCCGGCCGGCCGATAATACTGGTTGACGTTACAGGTCGGGGGAAGGAGAGGGGTGATGTCCGCTCTGTGATCGATGTTGTGGATCAGATGATAACCATCATGACTCAGCGGAACGTTCAGGAGGAGATCAAGTTCGCAGACCTGGTGGTCACGCCCGATGTCGGTGGTCTTCCAATGCTTGACATGACCGGCTATGAAGAAATAGTAAAAGCGGGGGAAGAAGCGGCAATGGCAAACCTGGGGCTGATAGAGGATATATCCTCCCGAAACGGAGGGGTGAAAGCCGCAAAACCAGAAGAAGACATCATAGTAGCCGACATAAGCGTCCGGGGTCTTGGAGCCTCGTTATCCGGGGATGTCAGAAAACGTTATCTCCAGTGGATAGGCAACCCGGCGAAGCCTTCGGAGATCATAGAGGCCTGTACAAGCCTGAGGGACAGGGATGACGTCAGGACGGCAGATTTCTGGCTTGAATACAGGCAGGACGGCAGTGCCGTCGTAGTACTTAACGTGGAGAAGGAACCTGTTTGGGAGGTTTCCGCCAGGGGGTATGCCTCCAACATTAACCCCTATTCCTCTTTGTACCTCGGAGCGGTAAGGCGGGATCTTTTTTACGAGGGAGACTCCCTCAGGACTCACATAGGGGTTGGTGAGCAATGGCGGTTTGACTCCAGGTACCTCTCACCTGTCCGGGAGGGCTACAGGCGGTGGGAGATAAGCGCAAAAGCAGGCCAGCGGGACATATCGCCAGCGGCCGGTGGAAGGCAGGAGTGGGATCGATACTCCCTCGCATTCTCCGGCTATTATGCCTCAGGGCCTTTCAGAGCCTCGCTGGGTTATGCAGGCGAGATGATCCATTTCGAAGGAAGGGAATATACCTTCTCGGGTCCTGTGCTGACACTGGGGTGGGAGGGACTTGATGATCCCATTGATCCCACGGAAGGGTTTTCCGCTTCAATATCGATGTGGTGGAGAGACACCTCGTCTCTTCTTGCCAGGATGGACCTGCTATGGGTCACCTCGCCAGGAGAGAACTGGAGGCTTTTCGTAAGGGGCGGTGCTGTTGCGGGGGATGCTTCAAAACCGTTTCATTCTGCCTACCTGGGTGCCAGGGAAGAACTGTTCTCTTTGGCATCGCGCCCCATGGCAGCCGAGAACACGGCCTGGGGCGGCATAGCGCTCAGGAGGGTCTTCCGCAAGAGCTGGTGGGGAACAATAAATATTGATCTTTTTGCCAATGCGGGGCAAACTTACGGCCCGTCCTGGGAAAGGCTCGACAGCGCCTGGGAGACCGGTATCTCCCTGTCCTTGCCGGGCAGGTTCTTCAGCGGGAGATTGCTGGTCATTTATGACGACAGGTCCGAGTGGACCTTCGGTTTTACCATTGGCAGGCCATTGTGGGACAGCGACCCCCTTCCCTGATCCTGATGGTGTCCTGAAGCAAAAAGGAAATTCCTTGCCCCTTCTCATGTTTATGCCTACAATGTGCGGTATATTTGAACAAATATAAGCAATATGCATCTGGATGAGGAGGAAAAAAGATATGGCACGCAACATTGCTTCGAGGGAAAAGGATTATTCCCAGTGGTATCTCGACGTGATCAAGGCGGCAGAACTGGCCGATTATGCGCCGGTCAGGGGATGTATGATCATTCGACCGGATGGATACGCCCTCTGGGAATCGATCCAGAAACATTTTGACGAGGCCTTCAAGGACACCGGCCACGTCAATGCCTATTTTCCGCTTCTCATCCCGATCTCTTTCCTTGAAAAGGAGGCGGAGCATGTAGAAGGCTTCGCGCCGGAGTGTGCCGTGGTGACTCATGCCGGAGGCGAGGAACTTGAAGAACCCCTTGTCATCCGCCCCACCTCCGAAACGGTGATCGGCCACATGTACAGCAAGTGGGTCCAGTCATGGAGAGACCTGCCGATACTTATCAACCAGTGGTGCAACGTAATGCGCTGGGAGAAGAGGTCCAGGCTTTTCCTGAGGACTTCCGAGTTCCTCTGGCAGGAGGGGCATACGGCCCATGCCACCAGGGAGGAAGCGGTGGAAGAGACCCTGAAGATGCTGGATATCTACAGGGATATCATGGAAAACATCCTGGCCCTCCCCGTCCTTGCGGGGGAGAAATCGGAAGGGGAGCGCTTTCCCGGAGCCGATAACACCTATGCCTGCGAGACAATGATGAGCGACCGGAAGGCATTGCAGGCAGGGACCAGCCACTTTCTCGGTCAGAACTTTGCCAAAGCTTTCGACATATCCTTCCAGAACAGGGATGGTGAACTGGAGCACGCCTGGACTACCAGTTGGGGTGTATCTACGCGGCTGATAGGGGCTATTGTGATGACCCACTCCGACGACGACGGTCTTGTCATCCCGCCGAGGGTCGCCCCTGTCAAGGTAGTGGTACTTCCGATTAGCCCCGACCGGGATCTTGTCGACAGCAAACTGATGCCAAAATCCAGCGAGATCGCTGAAACCCTAAATGCTATCCTGGGGAAAAGGTCCGTAAAAGTGGATACCCGTTTCCACATGAGGCCGGGAGACCGATTCTTCGCCAACATCCAGAAGGGGATCCCCCTTCGTCTGGAACTGGGCGAGAAGGAATACCAGAGGGAGGTTTTCCAGGCTGTGCGGAGGGACAACGGAGAACGCTTCGACATTCCCTGGGATCAGGCAGCAGTGAAAGTTCCCGAGATCCTCGAGGACATACAGCATAACCTCTATAACAGGGCCCTTGAGTTCAGGAAACAGAACACTTTCAAAGCAGGCAATTTCGAGGAATTCAAGGATATCTTTGCGGGAAAGGGCGGTTTCGTGGAGGCCTTCTTTGCCGGAGGCAAGGAGGAAGAGAAACTTATCAAGGAGGAGACCGGTGCCACTGTAAGGTGTTTCCCCCTCGAAAGGGAAGAGACGGGTACATGCTTCTTTACAGGCAAACCCGGGGCAAAGCTGGCTGTATTCGCGAAATCCTACTGATGTAATATCCCTTTTGATTTTCAAGGGGTCCTCCCCCTCCCGGGAAGGGCCCCTTTGTCATATACTAATGCAGGGGAAGTCCCTTCCTGCTTAGGATGGGATGAACACTTCCCAGACTGGGAGGAGAGAGCATGGTATCCGAGCGAACCGTCGGCCATACGGTCATCCGGCTCCGCAAGGGGGATATCACGAGTTTTGAGGGGGACGCCATAGTCAATGCGGCCAATTCAGGTCTCTGGATGGGATCCGGTGTAGCCGGTGCTATCAAAAGGTTTGGGGGAGAGAGCATAGAACGGGAAGCCATGGGGAAAGCTCCCATAGAACCTGGAGAAGCGGTAGTTACAGATGCCGGGGCCTTGAAAGCCAGGTACGTCATCCATGCTGCTGTAATGGGTGATGACCTTGCCACAAGCGAAGCACTTATAAAGGCTGCCACCCAGAACAGCCTCTACAAGTGCGACGAACTCAACATCCAGACCGTCGCATTCCCGGCCCTGGGGACCGGGGTAGGAAGGTTCCCGGTCGACAAATGTGCTCACGCCATGATCGACGAGGTCTATCTATATCTCCAGGAGGAGACCGACTCTTGCCTGAAAGAAGTGGTGTTTTACCTCTTCGGGGAGGAAACCTACCAATCCTTCAGCAAGGCGCTGGAGAAGAGGGGCCAGGGAAGGGGCAGTCACTAGTGACTCGTAACCCGTAAATACTGATAAACAAGGCGACAGGAGTCAGACGTCAGGAACCCCGTAAGACGTAAGACGTAAGACGTGAGATGTTAGAGGGAAAAGCAGGATCCGTGGACCGTGGATCCAAAGCTCAAATACAGATCTCTCACGCCTTGCGTGGATTCGGGATAACAAACAAAAAAGCCGGAGGCGATCATCGCCCCGGCTTTGTATATTCATCCTGAAGTTACATGTACCATGCCTTGCGGGTTTTCCTTTCACCGTTGACTGTTTACCGCTTTCAGGACTTCCGTTTTTTCGATTCCCGATTCACAAGGTGACCCAAGCGCAGCGACAGGGTGCGATTCACGACTCACGGCTCCTGAAAATAAGTCCTGAAAATAAGTCCTTGACTTCTTTGGGAAGGCTCGTTATTATACCCCTTGCGCGCCGTGGAAGGCGAAGCCTCGAGCGGCGTTTTTTCATGCACCTTGACAAAGGTATATAGGCAGGAGAAGGAGCGGGTACAACGTCGGAAATTTATGGAGAGTTTGATCCTGGCTCAGGACGAACGCTGGCGGCGTGCTTAACACATGCAAGTCGGACGGTTTTCACATTGAAAGCTTGCTGGATATGTGGAGATAG